>Ga0224506_10000205_pt1 | contig 57503 bp, 70 predicted proteins | sample SF_Jan12_sed_USG_2_FD_169108 | JGI IMG/M metagenome (GOLD analysis project Ga0224506, IMG submission 169108) | Sediment microbial communities from San Francisco Bay, California, United States - SF_Jan12_sed_USGS_8_1 | ecosystem: Environmental > Aquatic > Marine > Sediment | place: USA... | reverse complement strand
CATTGTTCCCTAATCGCCAAGCCGGTGAAGTGGGCGGGAATGCGTCAGAAATAATTACCATCCTCGATGAATTCAAACAAGCCAGCCCGGCTAATCAAGCGGATCTTGCTCAACGACAGGCAGCCGATCAACGTGCTGCTGCTGCTCAGGCAGATGATAACGGTCGTATACCGTCGTCACCTGCTGCGCCAGCGGTTGTGGGTGAGGTTGAAACTATTACACAAGCCCAGGTGGAAGAGTGGTCGAAAGATCCTGTTCTTTGGCGTAAAAATAAGGCAAAGGTCTACGCCGCTCAAGCCGCTGGGAAAATCGTTTAAGAGGTAAATCTCATGAACTATCCTGCTGCTGCTGGGTACAATCAGGTACCCAATGGTCAGTTCGCTCCACACATCTGGAGTGGCAACATGCTGGCCAATTACTACGAAGTCGCGATGTGCATGGATATCTGCAATACCGACTTCGAAGGTGAAATCAGCGATATTGGTTCCAAGGTGATTATTCGCCGCGACCCTGAAGTTGAAATCTATCAGTACTACAAGGGCATGAAGCTCGAAACGCAAGCCGTGGAAGATGAAGGTATTGAATTCCCGATTGAAAAGGGGATTTATTACAACTTCCCGGTCGATGATGTTGAACGTCGTCAGTCCGATATTCCCTGGGTTGAGAAGGTAACAAGCAACGCTTCAATCAAGAACAAACTTTGGATTGATAAGCAGATGCTCAGCACGGTTTATGCTGACGTGCCTGCGGCCAACATCATTGCGGATGCTGTTGTCAATAAAGCGAGTGCCGTCGATTTTATTGCTGATGTCGGCGTTAAAATGGACGAAGCGTTTATTCCGGACGATGGACAGCGATGGATCATTGTGCCCCACTGGATGAAAGGAGAAATCAAGAAAAACCCGGACTTCCTGAGTGCTGAAAAGATGGGGGATGATACTTCCATTTTGCGCAATGGCATACTGGGGACACTGGACCGCATGAAGGTCTATTCAACCAGTCTGCTGGCCAAGCCCGGGGCTTATGACATTGTGTTGGCCGGTCATCCACAAGCTATTACCTTTGCAACTCAATTTGTTAAGACTGAGAAACTGCGTAACCCGAACGCCTTTGGCGACCTGGTGCGTGGTCTGCAGGTGTATGACTTTATGGTGACACAGCCATCCTTGCTGATTAAGGCCGGTATCAAGATTGTGTAACTGTAGCCCCTCGACTGAGGGGCTTTCACTGTTTCTGTAACAAGAGGAATTTATTATGGGTAATCAAGTTTCTGCTGATGCACTTGATCGTATTTTCGTGATTGAAAAGACGATTGACTGCTCAAAAACAAATCTGGCCGCCGCGGTGGCAGCGCCGGCACTTGCGGTTGAGGCCGGGACCTTTGTCATGTTGACGCGATGGGAAGTCAAAACCGTCGAGGGTGCTGCCGGTACCTTTGATATGGGTGATGGCACGGATCCGAATGGCTTTATTGCGGCAGCCGATGTTAATGCGTTGGGTGAAGGTGTATCCGGTCCTGTCGTTCTAACTGAGGGTGCACCGAATACGGTAACCGGTTATTCCGGTGGTAAGTATTACGCAGCCGATGACAATATCGATATCACACCGACAATCCTTCTGGATGCGGCTATTATCGATATTCAGGCGGTCTGTATCAGGCTGACAAAACAAGCATCATTGAATATATAGCCTAAGTCTGTATGGGTAGCTCCGGCTACCCATTTTTTCTTTTATCAACAAGAGGTAATGAATTATGCAGATGCCTGCAGAATTACGCACCAAAGACAAAACAGCGTTGATTGGACACGCCAAGCAGACGTTTAATGTACAACTCAACGGCAACAAGACAGATGTCTTGAAAGGGCTGGAAGCCTTATACGCGAAGCGACAGGAGGTGCCTGAAGACCTGGCGGTCGCTGAGGTTGCGCAAACGTCAGACAATAGTGACACCCCGATGGGTGAGTCACTGCTACAAGCGGCTGATAACACTTTAAAAGACGATGACGCGGAAGTTATTTTGCCTGAACCGGTCCCAACCGGTTCAATCCCTGAAGTTGTCCAAACGGTTGATGCCAGTAAAGCTGAACAAATTATCGCAACAAATGTTCAGCCTGAAGTGATCCAAATCGGTAAAGAAAAAGATATAAGACGTTGGCCAGCGGATACCAAGTGGTTGTATAACCCGAAAACCAAATGCGTATTTGAGGCCACACCGGCATTACGCGAACGCATGGATTTGGTCCCGTGCCAGGCCCCACAAGGCGACTACAAAGGCTATTAATCCATGGCAATTGAAACCGATGCCATTTTGACCGAAGCGAGTACGCTACTGATGGATGAGGCGCGTACTCGCTGGTCAGAGACTGAGCTATTGGGTCACCTTAATAGCGGTCAGTTGGAACTGGTGAGTCTCAAGCCCGAGGCCAATACCGTCGTTGCGGCTGTTCAATTGGCTGCCGGGACACGACAGGCCTTGCCGTCAGGCGGTATTCAGTTCCTGCGCTTAAACCGCAACATGGGAACCGATGGTGCAACACCCGGCAAAGGGATTCGCATTGCAGACATGGACGCTATGAATGCCGATAACCCGGATTGGCATAATGACACAGCGGATAGTGTGACGGTGCATTACCTGTTTGCTGAGGATGATCCCAAGGCGTTTTATGTCTGGCCCCCCCAACCGGCTGCCAGCCAAGGTCATGTCGAAGAGGTCTATTCCAAGGCGCCCGTCGACGCGGTAATAGGGGGTGGTAACAATATCAGCTTGGCCGATGAGTACCGTCAGGCACTGTTGTACTGGATATTGCACAAGGCCTACGCCAAGAATAATGCTGTTATGGCCAATCAGCAACGGTCGACGGCTAACCTGCAATCGTTTTTCATGGAATTGGGTTTAAAAGACCGGGCCGAAGCGGTACACGATCCGTCAGGCAAGGCGCAACGTAAACAGGCGGTGATGTCATGAAGTTTGCGGATATGACCCGGTATATCGAACGCCATGCGTCTGGCTGTCCTGTCCCGACGATTACCAATGCCTTGCGCGATGCGGCGATTGAACTTTGTAATGATGCCGAGTGCTGGAAAAAGGAACTGACGCCCCTCTATTTACGCAAGCAGTCTGAGTACATTCTGAAGATGCCCGACAATACTGAGTTAATGCGTATCGAGCGGATGGAACATATGGGTGAACCGGTATTACCCAAGTCGAAGGACTGGCTCGATAAAAATTATCCGGCATGGCGGGAAGCTCAATCCAATTGGGCGCATTATTACTATTTGAAGTTTAACGACAAGAGTCAACCTGTCGTGCGACTGGTCCCGTATCCACCTGAAACAATACAGGACCGTCTGTACATCGATGTCATTATTAAACCGACAGACAGTGCGACAGAAATCGATGACTTTATTGCCACACGGTACCGAAAGGCCCTGGAGTATGGGGCTCTGGGTGAAGTGCTGATGATGAAAGACAAACTATGGACCGACGCTGAACGTGCATTGCTGTATCAGGAGAAATTCGGCACTAAAGTAGCGGAAGCCCGCGTTGATGCCTCGAAAGATTTTACCAATAAGTCTACCTTCATTGAACCTAACTGTATTGAACAAGGGTGGCCATAATGAACCCCGTTGATATTGTTGAATTGTATATCTATCAGGAAAGTACTTATACCCATCGTATCAAGATCACCAATGAAGACGGGACCGCGATCAATCTGATCGGCTATACCGCAATGCTGGAAATGCGTGCCGACACCGATTCGGCAACCGTATTACATCAGTCTACAACGGGTAATGGAGAGTTATCTGTTGTAGATAGCGGGGACGTGGATGTGAATTCAGATCCGATTTATGCCGTAGATATTAAAATACCCGGAGCGGTGACAGGTGATTGGTCATTTGATTCGTCTGAGTATGATTTATTTATTATCAGTCCAACAAGTGAGCCGACAGCGGTAGCCAGAGGACCGGTTACAGTATATCCGTCCATTACGATTAACCCAGTTTGATTTTTAGCATGAGGACACGATTATGACACTCAGCCCATTTTTTGTTCAAGATAATGCGTACGATAAAATAATGCGGGCGCAATTGGATCTTGATCTTGCGGCGAATTTCTACGCGATATTGCTGCTTGGGGGTCACCAGCCGGCTGCGGCAAATACAACGTATGCGAACCTGGCACAAATCTCAAGCCATTCAATCACTGGTGCCACCCAGGCAAACCCGGTAGTGATCACCAGTGTTGGCCATGGATTGACAACCGGTGACCACGTGGCGATCACGGGTGTTGTCGGCATGACTGAGCTGAATGGCAACACGTATCATATTACGACTTTATCGGCTGACACGTATTCATTACAGACTGTCGCGGTGAATGGGGCTAACAGTTACACCAATACGGATGTTGATGGTACCGGCTTCACCGCGTACACCAGTGGTGGCACAGGCTATGAAACACTGGAGATCAGCGCGCAGACTGGGTATGTCCGGCAGGCCCTGACCAACAATACTGTGATTACTGACGGTAAGCGTCGTTCTTTTGATTGCGACAATATTTCATTTGGTACAACCGTTACCCTGGCGGCGAAGTATCTGTATATCATCGAGGGGACAGCAGCGGCACCTGCAGCCAGTGATTTGATACTCGGCTGGACGGACTTGAATGAAAATGGCGGGGATATCACTGATATCACCGTGGCTAATCCCGGCGTTGTTACTTCTGCAGGCCATGGCCTGGCTAATTCGGATGTGATTTCTATCATGCAGTCCGATATGGTCGATGTGAATCGTACTATTCATACCATTGCGGGTGTTGCCGCAAATACTTATCAGATTGGTAATACATTAACCTATCCATTATCTGGCCGCTCTGGCCGATGGACGCAACTTAACTCAAATACGGAAGCGTATTCTTCAAGTTCTGATTTTGGTATGACGATACCGACAAATGGTTTAACGGCCGTTGGGTAAAAATGCGTATCTACCTTTGCAAAATAAAAACAAGGTTAGAGGATGGATTTCTGTTTTATGAACCAGACCTACCTGCTGATGTTGTTTCGAGCGGTGTAACTATAAACCAGTGGATGTCGCAAAATGGCGATCAAACTCCAAAATATAACTGGTGTTTAGTGTCGATAGATGGTGTATCTGATTACAGTGTAATCGACGCTATAACAGATAATTATTATATCGACGCTTTACCGCTTGAAAGTATTTTAAGTAATGGTCAAAAAAATTCAATACAGAACAAACTGGATACATTTGGTATCACCGTTGATGTTGGCGCTGCTGTGACGGTAGGTGACATAGTTAGTATGATTAAATCGGTTATGGTATAAATCTAATGCCGTCAAATAATGAAACCTTCAATGGTGTCAACGGTACAGAGTTATCTGTTTTCAACTCGGATTGGTCAAAACATCCAAGCTATACTGTTAATTCTGAAATTTTAAATAACCGACTCATTCAATCTGCAACAGGTACTTCGGCGTATACCCACACCTGGACACCTGCCGGGCCAGATCAAAAAGGCACGATGATCATCCGTGCTGTGGCTAACGGTAACCCTCATTCTGGTTTTGTGTTGCGATTTAGCACATCGGCCGATACGGGGTACCTTTTTAGATATTGGGGCAAAGCAGGCACCACAGCCTTCCAGCTTTATCGTATAAACGCAGGGACTTATGCGTTGTTGGCGAGCAGCGTGCAGACGCTGACAGCGGGTAATGATTACACGATAATTGGATCAGTGGTCACCTCCGGATCTCAAGTCGATATCGAGTTAAGTGTCCCCGAGATCAGCGGATCTCCATTGATTAGTTATGCTGATACCTCAGCTAGTCGTATCACGGTCGCAAACAAAACGGGGATTCGTTGCAATGATAATTTTTCCGGAACCGGTTACCATATTGACAATCTGCTTGTCGAAGATATTGTTGGCGGAACATCTTTTACCGGCGTTGCCGTTCGATCAGAATCGGACAATTCAGGTGGTGTATCCGGATTGGTTTCAGGAATCAGTAATGAGGTGCAACACAGTTTTGTTGATGTAAATAGCTTTACGCCGGATCTTACTGTTGGGTTTAGTCAGTCTGCCGTCAGATCAGATGCAGGTATTACCAACTATCTATTGCCTGATGTGCATGCCGGATACCAGGGTATTGGTGTCAGGAGTGAGGGAGATATAGCGGACTTTACTGGATCGTTAATTCACGGTTTTAATGGTTTAGGTGCCAGAAGTGACGTTGATATACAGTCATTTGTTGCTGATATGGCATTAGGCATTAATCAGGAAGCACTCAGAAGCAATGCAGATATAGCTGGGTATGTAGGTTTTCTTGATATCTATGCCGATATTATTAATGCTCGGTCTGCTGTTGTGTTGCGATCAGCAAGCAGTAATGTATCGTTTAAAAACAACGTGGCTCAGTTTGAACCAATAAAAATAGACACTTTTAAAAACGATACAGGCTTTCCAGTTCCATTAGAGTCTCATAATTCTGATATTGGCGGTGGATGGAGCGGGTTGCAGACAGAAAAATTTTCTATTAATAGCTTAGGGAAAGTTTATTTTGAGGATAATACTGGAAACGGAAGAACACTAGGTAATGAAAACCCTGTTTCAGCCAATCAAATTGTTACAGTTCATTTAGGTTATGAATATAATGTAGCAATATTAGTAAGATTTACCACAGAAATTAGTGGATACGAAATAGGGACCATACATTTATCTAAAAACTGGTATATTAGAAGGATTGATGCTGGAGTCTCAACCTATTTGGGAGGTGGATATACTCCTGATCCATCTTACTTTGATACTAATTATTTTACCGCCAAAATAGTTGATGCAACTATTACAGTTTATTTTAACGATCAAATGTTAGGCTCCGTGGAAGATCCAACACATTCTGAGCCTGGAAATATTGGGATTAAGATATATTATTTGTATACTGAAATAGACAAAATAGAAGCTTATACAACAAATATAATTGAAAATATTAATACTTTAACAACTGTATCGATAGATGTTTTAGATGAAAAAGTAAGCGTTCCACAAATAATAACAGATGTAACCATTCACTAAAGGAAAAAATATGTCCGAAAAAGAGATCATAAATCATGCCACCGGAATTGATAAGACTATGCTGACGATGATTGGTTTGTTTATGGTCGCCGCCATCGGTCGTATCCTGGTATCAAATGAGCCTTTTGATTGGCGAAAATTCACAGGTGAGGTGTGTCTGGCTATTGTCGGTGCTGTGATTTTGTATTCCTTCGGGATGCTGCAACAAATGGATTTTTACCAGATGTTGATACTCGGCGGTTTGGGTGGACTGGGTGGTGTCCGGTTAATTGAACAATTCATCAAATTGTCTCGCGCCATTCGTGAGGGGAAATAATATGGCTAGTCGAAAACTAAGTGACCTTGAACCTGACACAAGGGAAAAAGTCTACAATATGAAAGAAGCCAGCAATAAAGCTGGTTTTTCTTTTTTGATTTACTGCACTTATCGAGATTTTGTAGAACAGGCTAAATTATTCCGTGAAGGAAGAACATTAGCCAAAATTATGGTAAAGGTTGATGAACTTGATCGGAAGTGGAATCGGCCTGATTTAAGTCAAATTTTAATTGATGTTGGACCGCAGATGGGAGATAAAATAAAAACATATGCTGGTCCTGGACAGTCTAATCACCATTATCATCTAGCTCTGGATGGCTGTCCGATGGTGGGTGGCAAGCCAGTTTGGAGTAAAAAAGATCCGTTATGGCAAACCTACGGTAAAATAGCAATGGCTTCCGGCTTAGAGTGGGCTGGTACCTGGCGATCGTTTAAAGAATTTCCACACCTGCAAGCGCCGGATGCGAACTGGCGTGATTTTATTCGGGAGGGTGCGCAATGAAAAATCTTGATTACAAAGGCGGCAAAAGTACCCGCTTATGGCTTGCTCTGTGTGTGTTTGCTGTAGCGAGTGATTTTCTCGTTTTTCACGTGATCACAGAAACTGCGTGGTTGTATGTTACTAACGGATCGGTGATTACTTACATTGCAAGCGAAGGTGTCAGCAAGTTTTCTGAAGCCTATCGAGATAAACAGACAGGAGAAGATACATGATTACAGATTGGTTTTTGAATGTAACTAAAGCCCTTCGGGGCTTTTTTTCTGCCTTCATGGGTGGCTCAAATAGAAATTATATTGTTTGGATCTTGATCAAGCTCGATATTCTGGCAAACACCATCTTGTTTGGTGATCCGCGTGAAACCATGAGTTCACGGATGGCTAAGAATATGAGCAGTAATGCGTTTGCTTATTACGGTTGCAAGATATTGCATCTAATCGACAAGAATCACTGTCAATCGAAAAAGCGCGACTTTGATAATTATAAATCAAACGACCATCCGATTGTGTTTGTCATTATTTTTATTGGCATGGTATGGCTGATTTACAGGCTGATTGGCTGGGTAATATGAAATACCTTGCTTTAGTTATGGTAACGGCTGTTGCGACCTGGACAATTGCAGATTGGCGTCATGGTTATGATTTGAGCCAGGCACTCGATGCCAAAGAGAAGGAAATTCGTGACTCTGTCCGTCAGTCCATGGAGCTGGAAACGCTACTGCAATCAGGACGTAAACAATCCGAGAAACAAGAAAATGAGGTTATTCGCTATGTTGAATTACAAAGTGACGATCCTGTCTGTTTTGATACTGATGCTTTGCGGTTGTTCAACGCCAACCGTCTACAGTGAATGCGCTCCCGTACCCGCCAATATGCGTGTCAGATGCGCAGAAACCTTGCTGCCAGCCGCAGACGGCAGACGTTCCACGTTGCTCAGAACTGGGCTGAAGAACGATCAGATCTACGACGCATGCGCAAAGCGGCACAACACATTGATTGAATTATTGGATCGCAGGGATTAATTGATGGTTGCTATTCGTATTCTTGATTTCAAAGGGATGATTCCCGCGAAGTCGGATGAATTGCTACCGCGCACCTATGCGTCGTATGCCAAAAACACCAAGTTATTGAACGGCAAAATTCAGTCATTTAAAGGGGTGCAGGCCGTCAATAAGCCCTCTAAAGCAGGCACGAAACAGACTATCTATCGGTGGGGTTCCGTGGCCGGCAAGGACGCTGAGGGCGTGATAACCGGGGCAACACAAGCCAATCCGGTCAGTATTACCAGCGTTGGTCATGGCCGCACAACGGGGGAACGTGTGTTTATTTCCGGTGTGGTCGGTATGACGGAAATCAATGATTTAACCTTTGCTATCACTGTGACCGGCGTGGACACCTTTACGCTGGATGGGGTCAACGGCACGGGTTACGCTGCTTACACGAGTGGCGGATACTGGTTCTATGAAAACGGCTATTGGTTCCATTGGACTACCCTGGTCAATATTGTGAAAGGGGCGATAGCAGCAGATACCACAGAGCGTGTGTATTACACCGGGGATGGTGGACCCAAGATGACTTATAGCCCGATAGCGGTATCAGGCGGCGGTACAGACTATCCCAATAATTCATACAACCTGGGTGTGCCGGCACCTGCTACGGCTGCGACAGTTGTTCTGGTTGATCGGACAGGCTCTATTATCGATGCCACCAAGAGTAACCCGGTCGCCATTGAAAGCACGGCGCACGGTTTGGAGGATAACGATCTGGTATTGATTACTGGTGTCGGTGGCATGACAGAAATCAATGATCGGGAATTTAGAGTAACCGTCATCAATGCTGACATCTTCTATCTCGATGCTGAGGATGGGGTTAACCATACCACTTACACCAGTGGTGGCACCTGGAAACAGATTTATGATGAGGGTGATATTGAGGAGCGGACCTATGTTTACACGTATGTTTCTGTCGTAGGTGAAGAAGGCCCGCCATCGCCGGATTCGGTTGTTGTTGCGGCCGGATTTGATCAGCAGGTCGATCTAAGCGCGATGGATACGGGGCCGGGCGGCGGCTATAACCTGGACCGTAAGCGAATATACCGCTTGAATACTGGCACGTTCAATGCCGAATATCAGTATGTCGACGAGATTGCACTTGCTGTCACGACGTATAACGACACCAAAAAGGACAGCGAACTAAATGAAATCTTGCCGACTGAGGACTGGTTGCCACCACCGACCGACTTGAAGGGTTTGATCTCCTTGCCCAATGGTGTGCTGGCAGGAATATCAAAGAATCAGGTGTGCATGAGTGTGCCCAATATGCCGCATGCCTGGCCGACAGATTATAAAAAAACGACAGATTATGAGCCGGTTGGACTGGGGTATTATCTGCAGACTATTGTTGTTTGTACCCGTGGGCTGCCTTACGTTATGTCGGCGGTCGATCCGCTGACAACAACACCGGCCAAGGCCCAGCTTGAACAGGCCTGCGTGAGCGAGGAAAGTATCGTTTCGCTTGGTGACCTTGGTGTGGCATATGCCAGTCAAGACGGACTGATTGCGATTGGTGTCAACGGGATCCGTATTGCGACAGATGATTACTTTACGCGCGATCAATGGTCTGATTTTAATCCGAAGTCAATCAGGGGGTTTTATTACAATAACCAGTATATCGGTTTTTATGATAATGGCACGACACAAGCCGGATTCATATTTGATCCTTTTAAGAAAAATCAGGCCTTTGTACATTTGGGATTATATGCCGATGGTGGCTGGACCGATGTAGAAACCGACAGCCTGTACCTGATTATCGATGACAAGGTACAGCGGTTTGATAGTTTAAGTCTGCTGTCGCATGAATGGCAATCCAAAGCCTTTCGGGCCTCAAGTCCGATCAATCTGGGAGCTGCACAGGTTATCGCAGAATCCTACACGGATTTAACCTTTAAGTTGTATGCCGACGATGTGTTAAAGCATACCGAGGTTGTGACAAACGGTGAAATATTCCCTTTGCCTGACGGTTATCTGGCGACACGATATTACGCCAATGTCAGTGGCACGGATGTGGTTAAACAAATTTTGCTTGGGGAAACACCCGACGACATTGCCGGGTTACCAAACGAATAATGGCTAAACGTCAAACATTACTGCCCGGTCTACAGATACCGGATAATATCGATCCGGCATTAAAATCTTTCCTTGATTCGGTCAAGCAGCATATTGAGGTTCGTTCCGGTTTTACGGGTGATGTAGTTGATCGGTTTGTAACGATACGTGAACTACAAAAAGCTGGTTATACCACTAGCGGAAAAACGGGCACACTGCAATCCGCTGACAAGTTAGTGAATGATAATGCGCCGACTATTGATAGTCCGCCTGATTTAGACAGGCCACCCAGGCCGGAAAACTTTGAGGCCGCAGCGGCGATTGGTGTGGTGATTCTTAAATGGAAGGATCCGCGCAGCCAATACAGTAATCATGCGTATACCGAAATCTATCGCGCGTCGGTAGATGATATTGGTCAGGCAGAGTTAATCGGCAACTCACCGCACTTTTTGTATGTTGATGATATTGGAACAGGGGTAACTTATTATTACTGGGTGCGATTTGTCTCAAATAAAAATAAAGATGGTGATTATAACGCGATTAAAGGGTCCGTGGTAACAGCCAGCCAGGTTGCCGAAAATGATTTAGAAGATCTATCGATTGGGACAGCAAAGATTAAATTAGCAGCGATCACCAGTGCGTTGATTGCTGATCTTGCTGTGGTAACCGCAAAGATTGGTCTTTTGTCAGTAGGTACAGCCCAGATAGCAGATTTAGCCATAACAGATGCAAAGGTGGATAGTTTGAGTGCAAATAAAATATTAGCTGGGACCATTACAGCAGCGTTGATCATGACCGGTAAGTTGACGCTAGGCGGCAGTGCGTTTGGTGCATCTGGTATCCAGCTTGATTACAACACGGGAAATCCAAGGTTTTATGCAGGGAATGGTGCTGAAAAATACATTAAGTTCGAGTCGAGTACAGGGGAGATAACACTAGGGGTCGATACTGAGTTTTTAGGATCGGACTCATATAATAATGAGGCTGTTTACTATTCTTTTAGTGGCGGATACGCAAATTGGGCAATAAGTACAAATGGAACGGCAACAACGGAAAAGTCTGGTGGAGCAGGTTTTTTAAGGCTTTACACAGGGATTAATAACTTTGATAGAGCAACCGCCCAATTAGGTCAGCAACAAAATTTAACTAAGATTACCTGGAATAAAAACAGAAGGCTTCGAGCGATACTGGAATTTGATACAGATGCAACACTTGCAAACCATGAAGTACGGTTTGGGTTTGGTCGTGTATCGTACACAGGAACATGGAGATCAATTTACTTTCTGGTTCAAAGTGGCAATCTATACGGTGTTTGTTGTGATGGTACAACCTGTACTACAAGTCTTTTGACTACCGGCTTTACAGTGCCTGTTACAAATGAATTTGAGATTATATTTACTTCAGGGGTTAATGCTAAGTTTTATCAAAATGGATCGTTACTTGGAACGGTAACCACAAATTTGCCTAGTGGAACGACATACGCTTATTACATAGTGCTGGCAGAGTCATTTAATAATGGGGCTGTAACCGGCGATAGTAACTTCCATGTTCATACTTTGAAATTCTTACAAGAAAAATAAAATAATGATTGATAATTTTTTCATCGTCGGCCTGCCAAGAAGTAGGACGGCATGGCTTTCTGTGTTTATGACGCATGGAAAGTCGAATTGTCTTCATGAAGGTTTGAACGGATGTCATAACATGGATGAATACAAGAAAAAAATTGGGAGTGGTGGCGATAGTGGGCCAGCGTGCCTTTTGCTGGATTATAAAAAACATTTTCCTGACGCAAAAATATTGATTATTGAAAGAGATCCAAAAAGGGCGATTGAGTTTATGCGGCAAACTCACGGGATAGACGGAACAAAAACAATCGATCAACTTAAAAGTATTATGGATGGTCTTAATGGGTTACGGATCCCGTTTCAATCGATTAATGAAAGGCTACCAGAAATATGGTCTTACCTTTCTGATGACCCTTATAACGATTTACGTGGGAAACAGTTAATTAAAATGAATATTCAGGTTCAAGATGTGTTTGATATTGATCATCTTGCAATGCGTAATATATTTCACGAACTAAAGGTAGGAGGTTGATATGCCAGCAACATGGGCAGCAGCGGCGGTGGGCCTTTATGGTATCGTTCAAGGAGGAAAGGCCAATAAAGAGGCAGCAGCACAAAACGCAGCAGGGCAGGCGCAAGCCAAGGAAATTGCCGAAATGCAGATGCAGATATCCAGGGAACAGCTCGACCTTGCAAAAGAGCAATGGAATAACTATCTGACAACATATCAGCCACTAAATGAAATGTTATCGATGGAAGCGATGACCGGCGTCGAGCCACGGTATGATGAGCGACTGGGTGATGTGACGGCTGATGTTGAGCAGGCCTATAACCTGGGCGAAGAGTCGTTTAATCGAAACCTGGAACGGTCTGGTTTAAACCCATCCGATCCACAATATGCTTCGATGATGGAAAAGCGAAATCGTTCAAAAACCAAGGATTTGGTGGCTGGTCGAAATCTGGCTCGTCAGGGTGAACGTGATCGCGCAGAAAATTTAACGTGGGGCAAGCGGTTTGATGTGGCCTCGATGGGTAAAGGTCTTCCAAGTCAGGCGGCCGCTATGGCTGGTCAGGCAGGCAATTCAGCAGGTGGTGCCGGTGTCACGATGAGTAATGCAATGCGTAATAATATGGCGATGAATAACTCTCTGTCTCAGAACCAATACAATCAAAACAGGGCATTAACGAATCTAATTTATCGTACTGGCGATTTATTTAAGAGTAGTGGCACTGAGTCCTACCCTGGTCAAAATCAAGGCTACAGTTATGAAGATGATTATAATTATAATTATGATGATTTTGATGATTTTGCAGCCGGAGGGCTTGTCGGCCAAGACGAAAGATACGGTTGGGGTGGCACAATTGGCGGCATGGTTGGGGGTGGAGTAAAGTCTTTCGCAAAAGGTGTCGTCAACAGCAATCCGATAACCAGCGCGGTTGTCTCTTCAAATCCGCTTTTATCAGCTGGATACAATAAATTAGTTGGAAACAACATTAACGCAGGAGCTGGATCAATAGCAAGAAACTTCCCTCAACAATCCGGCAATCAGGGTGGTGTCTGGACAGATACGCGAGGACCTGCACCATGGCAGTATAAGCAAAATGAGCATGGTGGTTATGGCGGCGTAGGGGAAGGTGACTGGCCGTTTGCTGTTCCAGCCGAAATATATATGCGCGACATGAAAAAAGGGATCCGTCCACCACCGCAGGTACAGCAATATATCCGTCAATATGGTTGGCCGGGTCTAAAGCCAGGATGGGTTATGGATGAAAATATGCCGGAAGATGCTATGAGGGAAGGTAAATATGGCAGTGATTATTATAAAAAAGATGGAACTTTTGATCAAACTAAGCTTGGTTATAATCCATACAAGAATTACAAAAGTAAAAATCAATCAAGCAATAATTCCACTTTGCCGGTTAACGCATCAAGCAATAATTCCATACATATGCTGCCTTTCTATAAGCCATCTGGTAATTCAATCCAATCTAACGTCATAAACAAAATGGCGTCAAAATCACCGATGACTGCTGCACCTCGAATGATCGACACATGGAACAAAGGTAAATCCGTTACTTCACCGATTACAAAATTTGGGTTTGCCAAATTTGGATTTGCTGAAGGTGGGGCAATCGGTGATGATGATGTTGACTATGGGTTAATTAATGGTCCAGGAACAGGGACATCAGACTCTATTCCTGCTGTTGAGGCAAATGACGGTCGGCCAATCCGAGTGAGTGACGGTGAGTATATTTTTAGTAAAGCGGCAGTCGATCTGTATGGTAAGGACAGGCTTGACGAAATGAATAATCTCGGTCTTCAATATAGAGCAGGGGGTTTAATATGAGCATGCTTGCAGGTGGCTTACCTACAACGGGTTTGGGTTTGCGTGGTATTACGGATGAAATGGATGCGCAGGATGAAAAGAAACTGCGCAATGAACGTGCCGAATGGTCGAGAGAAGATCGTGGCTTTGCAACAAAACATCGTGAAATTACTACTGCCCTGGATGGCGCTATGCGCCAATTCCTGATGACAGATGATCCGCAGCCGGTAGCGGATTGGGCCAGTAATTTATTTGGGACAGAAGATCCTCTCAAAGCGTACAAAAATAATGATGGCAGTATTACGATTGAAGGGGGCGGCTTGCCTACTAAAACCTTTAAAGATCGTGATGAGTTTGGTTCGACTATGTTGGTCCTGGCAAGCCCACAAAACTCAGCCAAACTGTTTCAGAAAAAAGATCCGGGATTCAACTCGCTGGCGCCGGGGAATAAAGCCTTTACTGACAAAGGTGACTTGATTGCCGAAAATCCAAAGATCGGTGGTGTCGGTGGTGGCGGGTATGCAAAATACAACATGACTACCGTGGATAATCAGATCAAAGGGGTCTTGGCCGGTGAGTTCGGTGGGAACTATAACAGCAAACTCGATCAGTTGTTTATCCCACCCGATCAGGTCGATAAGTTTGATTATGCCCTAAACGTGGCTCAACGCTTACATCATGCCGATGTGCAGCGTAAACAACAGGCCGGGGGTAATCCCGAACCAGCTGGAGTCTGGGCTTCTATTGGGCGTAAGGCGGCCAGTCAGATTTTGTCGGTTAGTGAGGCAACGGCCATGGCGCAACAAGAAGCCGAGAGCAAAGCCCGCTTGGGGACTACCGATCAAACCGATTTTGGTATGGAGCGCGATCAATGGATACAGCAACGGGCACAGCAGCTGGTCGCTGAGAGCCAAGCGAAAGCAGAAAATAACGTGAAACAGTATATTGCCAGTGGGGAAACGCAGTACAGGGATGAAGGATTGAGTGCCAGTACACAAGGTGTTAAACAACCTGTAACCGGACAACGGCAACCGTTCTATTCATCTTTAACCGGACAACGGCAACCGTTCTATTCACCTTCTGCGCAAGAACAAGCTCAGGCTAAACAAAGCCCGGATGCGTATCGTTCGCTTATGAGTAAGATGTGGCCAGACACGCCGGCAGATAAACTGGAACAGAAGGTGAAACAGTATTTCCCTGATCCGATCCAGGCTCCAGCTCCGACACAAAACCCAGCCATGGCGACAACCGGCGTGCCTGGCGGTATAGCGAGTCCCAATGAATCAGTAAAGGGCAGCGTTCCCAGTAAAGCGAAAACGGCTCTCAAAGATAAAAAGGTTGCAGCCTATCAGAAGTTATTGACCAAGCTGCGTGGAAAATCCTTGCCTGGAGGTGGTAGTAGTAGGGCAGGACGGCCTGCTCATTCAGCATTAAAAACGGTTGAAGATGCCATGCCCTACCTGGATGGCAAAGAACTGCAGGAAGCCGTCAAACTGAAAAAACAACTCAAGCAATCACTCAAAGGTTAATTCATGAATCAAGATTCTGCGCCGGTACTGGATGATATGTTCAGTGATCCGACAGCTTCTGGTCGTCCATTAGTCGGCAATGATGATGGTACGTTCTCGACAGAGCGTTCTATTACCGTAACTGATCAACGAATCAATAATGGTCTTCCGACAAACATTCCCAGCATGTTTAATGGTCAACAGGTGCCAGAGGATGAGGCTATTAACAAAATAGTTCAGGCGGGCGGGGTTGATCCGGAAAATGGGCGACAGCTAGAAGGATTTAAGACTATCGATGAAGCGGTGTCGGCTGCAAAAGCACGATCACACAGCCTTGATCAGACAGCCGATATGTTTAGTGATCCGCTGACCACGGTACCTGCCGAGACAATACCATCTACACAAGGCCGTGGCTCGTCTGCCTACGGATCCTTTATGCAGGGCTTCGGTCATGTGATCAGTTCCGTCCCCAAGGCGATCAGTGAGGGGGCGGTGGCTATCGCCAATCAGTTCGGTGATAACCCCGTATTAGGTAACCCTGAAGGGAAAACGCCGGAAGATACCGCGCTGTATTCTCTGGGTGAATCAATCGATCAGTGGATAGAACACAACTTTCCGACCAATTCCGAGTACCAGGGTGAATTTAATCAGGATCTGGCTTCGGGTGCTGGCTCAATGTTCGGTTTTCTGGGGGGTGGCTTAACCGGCCGTCTGGCCAAGATGCCCAGCTGGTTGATAGCCGGTGGCCTGGGTGCCTCTGCGGAAGGGGTGGGTCTGGTCGATGAATACAAGGACTTTCAGGCCCAAAAGGGCGAAGCGGTTGACCCGGGTACTCGCGCCAAGTTGATGGCCTCTGGCATCCCTTTAGGTGCTATGGAAGCCTTGCCAATTCAGTCTCTATTGAATCGTATTGATCGTGTCAGCGGTGGTGGTGTCAAGAAGATTGTGGCAGAAGGCTTCAAGGGCGGGCTTGAGGAACTGGCTCAAGAAGTTATGCAGCAGTTTGGTGGCAACCTGGCTGCCCAGCAACTCTATAACCCGGAACAGGATTTGACCGAAGGTGTGCAGCGTGGCGGGGAAGTGGGTTGGACACTGGGTTTCCTGTTGAATTCATTGGGTGCAGCCTTGGGTATGAAGCTGAACAAGGGCAAACGTGATCCAAATGACAGTCAATCGGCTGCCGATCAGCCAATGGGTAATGATTCGTTATCCGATCCTTTGGCCGCGGAAGATGTGATCGGGACTCCTGAACCTGCCATCAATGAATCCGTACAGTATGACGGGGGTATTGATTTCGAGGCTCCGGAAATGACCCCTGTGGAACCGGCGCCTGACCTGGAACTGGAACCTATGGATCAACAAGGCCAACCAGCGAACCCTATATATAAGTATGAAGGGGGGATTGATTTCGAGGATCCGATGCAATCAGTCACGGTAGGCCCCGCTGCGCCTCCTGGCCCTCCCTCTATCAGTGCCGGACTTGAGACTGACGTAGAAGAGGGGCGTCGATTCATGCAGTCCCGCCTGCCCGAAAACCTGTTTGATCCGCGTCTGGCCCGTGAGGATTTCCGGGTCAAAGTCCAGCAAATGGCTGATTCCCTGATAAAAGGCGGTGATATCGGTTATATCGAAGATGAACACGGTAAGATCACGGGGCGGACTTCCTCGATTAATCCTGATTGGTATCAGTCGCTTGCCTCAAATCCTGAAACCAAAGTCACAGTTGAGCAGGCTCAGACTGCCATTAATAAGGCTATGAATGCCAAGAAACTGGGGATACGTGAGGCCCGTGTCGTGACGGCCTTCCTGGATGAAGTGCAGGGAGAGCGTACCAGCCCGGAACACCTGGACTATGCGCGTGAGCAGCTGGACAAGGCCCGTGAATTGCGCCGGACGTATGGTTTCAGTCGCTTCACCCATGAGGACAATTGGGAGTATGATGAACAGGATTATCACCCCGCCATGGATGCCGAGGGCAGGACGTTCTATGATTTGCTTGAACAGGCCCGGTCAATGGGCGATGATATTGCCGATCAGGCCGAAGCCATTCTGGAACGCCAAACCACAGATGATGCAGCCTTTCGTTCCCTGGCCAACTTACTGACAGGACAGACCGATGAACAACCAACCCAAACCATCGCAACCCCAGCAGGAGGAACAGAGTCAGCGCGACCTGGCCCTGCAGGAGTTCAGACAGAAACGGCAGGAAGGCAAGAAGCCGAAGTCACGCCAGAAGTAACCCCTGCCCCACAAGGTCAGGATGTTGACCTTAGTGAGACTGAACCCCCTAAGCCTTCAGGATCTAAGGTAAAAACAGAATCAGATAAGAAGCCGGCGCAAGCCGGTTTTTCTTTGGAAGAAGAACCTCTTCGTTCAGGTGACACCGAAAAACAGCGTACTTTACGTTCCAAGATGAAAGGTAAGCGTACCGCTGAACCTACCCAGGATACACAACCCGCGAAGCCCGAAACCAAGGATGAAAGGAAAAAAGGGAGCCAGGGTGAGGCTCCCGCCCAACAGTCAGCTCAATTATCTGATTTGCCTGATTCTCTTATTAGTGAATTTCCAGATTTTCCTCTCACTGCACAGGGGCTGATACCGATCAGGAACCTCAAGTCTGATGAGGTCGATAGCGCCCGTAAAGCAGGGGTTGTGATAACAAGTAAAACTGAAGAAGGATCCGAATACGAAGCAATAGATCCGGATATTCTCTGGGAGGAACGTAAAAAGCGGCAATCCTCACAAAAAATCAAAAGAACTACATCAGAACAACACATTAAAGGAGCAGATAGAAGGGCTGCGAATTATGACCGACTGGCTCAGGAGCAAGAGAATCTTGGCGAACTGGGTGATGCCGTTCTTGCAGTCACATACCGAGATAAAGCAAATAAAATAAGGCAAGAGGCACGGCAGCGAGTAAAAGAAAGTGAGTCTAAAAAACCAAAGCCTGTCGACGAAGCTGCTCACGAAGCCGCCACTTCCCCAAACAACGATCACCCTGAACCCAGTCAGGCCCAGAAGAAAGCCGGAAACTATAAGCTTGGCCATATCCGGTTACATGGTCTGGATATCTCCATCGAGAACCCGAAGGGATCTGAGCGTAGCGGTACTGATAAAGGTGGTAAGAAGTGGTCGATCAAGATGGCCAATCATTACGGCTACATCAAGAAAACCGAAGGTAAAGACGGTGATCACGTTGATGTGTTCCTGAGTGATCAGGCCGAGAATGCCGATCTACCTGTGTTTGTTGTCGATCAGGTTAATCCCGAGTCTCGTCGATTCGATGAGCACAAGGTGATGATGGGCTTCGAGAATGAAGCGGCCGCACGCAAGGCTTACCTGGCTAACTATGAAAAAGGCTGGCAGGGCATTGGTGGCGTCAAGGAATACACCCTGGAGGCCTTCAAGGATTGGATACACAATGGAGACACAAAAAAGCGGGTGGCCGAGCCGGATAAGCAGAGGGCGATTAAGAAAAAATCCCGCAAGACATTGACTTACAAGATAGTTCCAGCCGGCAATAAAGGGTTTAGCATCAAGGGCGCCAACCATGAGTCAGTCGTGTTGTCACGTAAACCACGCGGCCCATCTATCCTTGATCCTGTTCCTGCCAAGCAGTTTAAAACGGAAAATGAAGCCCGGCTTTATTTGAAAAGTCATGGTATGGTTGAGGCGGAAGTCGAGCAAGCCAAACCCAAGAAACCAGCTACTTACGGTAGCACAAATGCCATCTTCACCCAAGACGCCGCAGACAAAGCCCGCGAACTTCTGAAAAAGAAACTGGGACAGGTCAGTGCCGGCCTTGATCCGGAAATGATGCAGGCTGGTATTACTCTGGCCGGGTACCACATCGAGGCCGGTGCCCGGAAATTCTCAGACTTTTCCAAGGCTATGATCGCCGATCTGGGGGATGCCGTAAAACCCTACTTGCGTGCTTGGTATGAGGGAGTACGTCACTGGCCCGATTTTGATAATAAAGGGTTATCGACCACCAAAGAGATTGAGTTATACTCAAAGCAGGAGACCAATAATGTTTCAAGTACCGGCGACAATTTGGAATCAGATAGCACCACTGGCCAAGAGCCAGGCAGCGAAGATGCTGTTCGTGATGCAGGACGAGGAACTGGAAAGGACGCTGGAACATCAAGCCAATCTACTGAAAGCCGACAAGGTGGACAACAAGGTGATCGTCGCGTATCAGACGATAGCCCTGCCGATGTTGGAGAATCAGGCAATTTCGACCTATTTAGCCAAGACGGACAATTTAGATCTGAGGAAGGCCCTGCCGGACGTACAGACACCGGACGAAGCGACACAACTGATGACGCAGGAGTACAGACTGAACCAGAAACAAGCCTCCACATTGAACCGTATGCTACGGAATCTGAGCACCAAGCCAAACTAGATCGCCAGCGCAAAGCTGAACGTATCAAAAACATTCACCAGGATATTGATAATATCCGTGAAACTCTCCCGTTCCTCACACCCGAACAGCAAGATGATGTCCTGAAAACCGAAAAGCGGTTTTATGAGGCCAATGGCAAAGGCATGATGTTTACCAATGGTACCGGTACCGGTAAGACCTATACCGGCCTGGGAATAGCCAAACGGTTTGCAAAGGATGGTAAGAACAATATTCTGATCGTCACCCCTTCTGAGGCCAAGGTGACTGATTGGGCGATTGATGCGAAAAACCTGTTTATCAAAGCCGAACCTCTACCTAATGTCGTGTCAGCTGGTGAGGGTGCGGTCGTTACGACGTATGCCAATTTCCGCCAAAACAAAGCTCTGCTCGAACGTCACTGGGATCTGATTCTGTACGATGAGTCTCACAAGCTTATGGAGAATATGCAGGGTAAGAAAAGTGATACCACTGAGCAGCATTACACGATTACCAATCATCGAGACTTTGAATACAAGGTGCGTGGCCGCAATGAATTGCGGGATGAGTATGCAAAATATCAAACCAAGGTTAAAAAAGAAGCGGAACGACTGGAAGAAATAGAAAAATTAAATGGCTTTGCTGCAGAGGATAAGGCCAGAAAAAAATATAAGGAAGAGTACAAATTGCTTGAAAAACAGGCCGATAAATTGGCCGACAAGTACCGCAAATGGGAAGAGGAAAGCCCGACTAAGGTTGTCTTTTTGTCAGCGACTCCGTGGGCTGGTCATAAGAATGTGTTCTATGCCGATGGCTATGTGTTCGATACCACAGAAGGATATGACGAATCATCTACGTCCCACTATAACGCCGGGGATAACTTTGATCAGTTCCTGGTATCGAATTTCGGGTACCACATGCGCTATAACCGTGCTGAACGTCCCGAGGCTGGTATCGATGTCGGTTTGTTGGAGCGCAACTTTAATCAGCAGTTAGTTGAAGCTGGTTCATTATCCGGTCGTGCTATTGAAGTTGAACAAGATTATGCCCGTGAATTTGTGCTGGTGGATCCGGATATCGGTACCGAGATTGATCGAGGGATGTACGATGTCATTGATCACAAATCTTACCCGAAACTGAGTGAGCACCTGCGTCAGAAAACCAAGGGGATTTATAAGCATCGCTTACTGGAAACGATCAAGGCCAAGGCCAGCATTGAGCGAATTGAAAAGCACCTGGCATTGGGACGTAAAGTGGTTGTGTTTCACAACTATATCGAAGGGGCTCCGGCACATCCTTTCCGATTTGTTGGAAATGGGGAAGAAGAACTTGAACAGGAAATAACCCACTTTAAAAACCATCATTCTGATTTAGTGAATCTTGACCTATCTGGATTGCGTCCTGTGGTTGATACCCTGTTAAAACATTTTGGCGAAAAGGTGGCGGTGTTCAATGGTCGTCAATCGAAAAAGGACCGACGTGCCGCGATCAAGGATTTTAATAACGATAACAACGAGTTATCTATTCTTGTTGTGCAGAAGATGGCGGGTAAGGAAGGGATCAGTCTTCACGATATCACGGGCAAGCGCCAGCGTGTGGTGATGGTGTTGGGATTGCCGACCAGTCCGACTGACGCGATCCAGATGGAGGGCCGGGTGTACCGGATTGGTGTTCAGTCCGATGCAATCTTTGAATACCCGGTGATCAACACCAGCTTTGAACGATTTGCTTATGCTGACACGATCAGTCAGCGTGTCAGTACCGCTGAAAATTTGGCCATGGGTTTGACAGCCAGGGACATGGATATTGCATTCAAGGAAGGCTATCTGAACCCAGTAGAAGAATCACCCAAAGAAGGGCAAGGGAAAGGCGGGAAAGAAGGCGACCGGAATCAGCGCGAGATATCAGACTTTGATCGGGCCAAAACCTATTACTTGGCCCGAGGCAAGAAAACTTCTCGCAACAAATCCGCTGAGGGCAAGGATTATTTTGCGACACCTGAGCCCCTTGGTCTAAAGATGGTCGAGTGGTCCAATATCAAGCCGAATGAAGATGCCATGGAGCCGTCAGGCGGTCATGGTGCCATTGCGCGGTTCTTCCCTGGTCATTCAAATAATACCGCTATTGAGCCGTCCGGCCGACTGGCCAGTGAATTGGCGGTTGTCACGAATGGTAAGGTGATCCGGGATACCTTTGAAAATCATCATTTGATCAACAAGTATGATGTGATCGCCATGAATCCCCCTTTCGGTAAAGGCGGGAGTGATGCTATTCGTCATATCGAGAAAGCGATCAAACATTTGAAAAACGGTGGCCGGATTACAGCTATCATTCCGCGTGGGGGTATGGCTGACAAACGGTTCGATAAACTTATGTATGACAACAAGTTGACTGAGAATATTTATCTGGCGGCTGATATTACTTTACCCACCGCGACCTTTGAGCGGGCCGCAACCAAGGTGGCTACACGGGTTGTTGTGCTGGACCGACAGGATAATCCGGAAGATGCGCCACAGTCAGCGAATTATGATTTCAGTAGCTTTGAATCCGTTCATGAGTTTTTTGATGAAATAGAAGACTTTTCTATCGATCCACGGAATGAGCCAACCAAGACCAAGGAAGAACGCGAAGCCGAGGAAGCCGAGGCCAAGGCCCAGGAAGAGGCTAAGCGCACCGGACTGGAAATGACGGAGGGTGAACACACAAGAGATCATTATCCTATCTGGACCATTAAGATGGTTGACCGGGTACCACGTGATCGTTATATGGAATTGAAATCGCTGGCTAAAAAGCATGATGGTTATTATTCACGTTACGCTACAGGTTTTATATTCAAGGAAAAAGAGAATGCCGAAGCCTTTATGGTCGAAGCGTTACCCAGCGATGAATCCGTCAGCTTTTCCCTTGGTGATAAGGTCCGCACGCCATGGCCAGAAAACTACCCGAATGCAGTTATCCTGAAAACGGCCAAGGAAGCCCAGGGACACCCTGATTACCGTGCCGCGAAGGATGGCGACATCGAGGCCGCTTACCGATTGGCCCGGGATCTGATTGAGGATGAAGACATTAATAAGCTGTCCGGGGCTATTGGTGATAACTATCCCATTGTGGTGGCCATTCATGCCGAGGAACGGGTCAGCGTGAACCAGATCCCCCTGGCGTATGCCGAAGTAATTGGCAATGAATTGGGTCTGGAGGTTGACGAGTCGATTGTTCAGACAGAGAAAATTGGTCGAGGCGGGTCAGATGGCTTCTACCGTCTGGCCAATCAGCCGACCTTTACCGGCGAAGTGGAAAAAGGCCGTAAGTACCTGATTGTAGACGATACTTTAACGCAAGGCGGAACGCTGGCCAGCCTGCGGGGCTACATTGAATCTCAGGGTGGCGAGGTTATTCTAACGTCTGCATTGATGGGTAAGCAGTATTCATCTAAACTTGCACCAAGTCAGGAGATTTTACAGAAACTACGTGAACGCTATGGAAATGAATTTGAACAATGGTTTGTCTCAGAATTCGGCTACGGATTTGACAGCCTCACAGAATCAGAAGCCCGATACCTCGATCGTGTCAAGGTACCGGAAACTGAGTCCGTCCGAGATCGCCTCCTTGCAGCAAAACAAGCGCGACAGTCTGCAGCGTCTGAGGGAACTGAGGGATCAGGACCACCAGTAAGTGCCAAACTATCCAATACCGAAACCCGGCCACAAACCGGGTTTTCTGTTTCTGGGGTACAGGAAATTGTTGATCGGCTGACAAGCAGCTGGAAAAACAAACCGAAGATCACCGTTCTATCCTCTATCGAGGACGTGCCTGATAAATTCAAGAATCAAATAAAAGGCAAAGAAAATAGAATCAAGGGCTTTGTCGATAATCAAACCGGTGAAGTTTATCTGGTTGCGGGTAACTTATTAAATGATGCAGACGTTGAGCGCGCCATCTTCCATGAAGTATTACTGCATGCCGGTTTCAAAGGCTTCGGTGATCAAGCGGTTACTATATTAAAACAAGTCTATCTGGCTGTTGGTCGATCAAGTCTTGTCGATATTGCCAAACGCTACAATTTCGATCTCGATAAAGAATCCGACAGATTAAAAGCTGTCGAGGAATATCTTGCCAAACTGGCTGAATCCTATCATGCCAACACTCTGAGTAAAAAAGCCAAGCAACTCTTTGACCGTATTGTGTCAATGATTCGTGATTTGATGCGACAACTTGGGTTTAATCTCAAACTGACCAAAGCCGACATGGGTGTCATCCTGCAGGATGCAGCGAATCATATCCGAAAAGAAACGGCTGTAGCAGGGGAAACTGTAAGCGAAGGTGTCTCGTATTCAGTTAATGCACCAATTTTCTACAGCCAACTGCAATCTGTCCTGGCTAAGAAATTACCAAACTCAGGTCCAGCCAAGCAACTGGCAATGACCGTGCAGTCATGGGCCAAGAAAGGCGAATTCAAACAGGAAGAACTGGAATGGTCCGGACTGGTTGAGTGGCTGCAGGAACAAGAGGGTAAGGTAAGCAAGGACCAGGTGCTGGATTACCTGCGGGTGAATAATATCCAGATCGAAGAGATGGAAAAAATATCAGGCAAATACAAAGAGCTTGAGGAATTAAATAAATATCGCCGTGAAATGGAAATAAAATACGGCACAACTCAAACCTATGAATGGCCAAAGGCAGCTATAGAAAAATTACAAAAACTACAAGAGGCTGCACATAGACCAAGTTCAGTAGCAAAATTTGCTGGATATCAATTACCCGGAGGCAAAAACTATCGGGAGATGTTGTTGACGTTGCCTGTTAAAAAGTTATCAGAAGATGCCAGCGCAAAACAATTCTATGAAAACTTCATGCGAAAAGGTGGCGAACCTAGCTGGGATGATTTATCCGAATCTGAAAAACTTGATATTAAAGACCAGGTGCCAGAAGTGGCACTGAGCGCACCGGATGGTGAAAGTTACAAGTCCAGCCACTTCGATGAGCCCAATGTTCTGGCCCACATCCGTTTCAATGAGCGCACAGACGCAGAGGGCAAACGTGTGTTATTTGTCGAGGAAGTACAGAGTGACTGGCATCAGGAGGGCAGGAAGAAAGGGTATAAAAAAGATGTGCCTAGCGATTCAGAGGTGCGTCAATTTTTCGAATTAGATAGCACTGTTACCGATATAGAATCTTATCGACAGGAGATGATGGAGCATTCAGATTATACCAAAAACACTGTTCCTGATGCCCCCTTTAAAACCACCTGGCCCCTGTTGGCTATGAAGCGCATGATCCGCTATGCCGCTGAGAACGGATTTGACCGGATCGCCTGGACTACCGGAGAACAGCAGGCAGATCGGTATGACTTGAGTAAGCAGATTGATAGTGTTGAATACAATAGTGGTACCGAGACACTGTATGCTTACAAAGACCATGATCGCGTAATCAGTAAAAGCGATGTAAAAGAAGAAGATTTGCCTGATTTAATCGGGAAGGAAGCGGCGGACAAATTAATAAAAAATAAACGATGGGATAACAAGAATGGCGGATCATCGTATCACCTAGAAGGTGAGCAGCTCAAAGTCGGCGGCGAAGGCATGAAAGGGTTTTATGATAAAATACTACCTTCAGCTGTCAACAAGTATGTCAAAAAATGGGGGGCTAAAGTTGGTAAAACTAATATTGGTAAACGTAAATACCTAAAAGGCCTCTTCGCTATGGGTAACAATCGGGGAGAATGGCATGTAGTAGATATGGATGAAAATATCCTTGATACTTTTGCCTCAGAAGAAGAAGCAGATGCTTTCGTAAATAAAAACGAAAACCAATTAGATCCTTTGGTTACCCATTCCATTGATATCTCAAAAAAAATGCGTGACGCCGTTCTGGAACAAGGTCAAGTCATGTTCTCCTTGGGTGACCCTATCTCCAAAGACCATCGCGACGATCTCCCCGATAACCAGAAGAAACTCCTCGACCGCCTGGGCAAAGGTCAGCCAATTGATCGCGTCTTCCGCAAGGCCTTCGACATTGCCGGTGTGCCCGATAAAACCAAGAAGGGCTATAACCAACTGGAAAAACTGGTGATGGATCGCAAGTTCAATACCGATGGCTATATGGGGTGGATGAATCCTTTCCTTGAACATTTACGTGCGGGTTTGATCGATCGATACGGTCTGACCGAAGAGTACAAACAGCGTGACTTCGAGCGTGAGGCCGAGAAGCGTCGGATCCAGATGGAAGGGGCTGATTTCATTAATACCATGATGAACCGGGGCATGGATGTCAAAGAGGCCAAGGTCTTCAAAGCCATTTTGGAAGGTGAACAAATTCCCGATTCCGAGTGGAACGATATCGCGGCACCGGTTCGTCAGGCCCTGGACCAGCTGGGGCATGAACTGGTGGAACTGGGTTGGCTGGATGCGGAAACCTATGAACGCCACCGGGGGACCTGGTTGCACCGCGCGTACAAAAAGCATGAGATTGAACAGACCGGCTTGGGCCGTTGGGTCAATAACCAGCTATCCAACCGCCGAGCCAAGATGATTGGCAGTCAGCTCCGCCAGCGGGGCATGAATATGAATATCGAGCAGGACAAATTGCTTGATGCGGTTCCGGTTGACTGGTGGGGCCGTCAGAAATTCAAAAACAAGACGGACGGCTCCCTGCAGGGGATGAAGTTTATCGTGCTGGACAAGGTGCAGGCTGTCGGGCAGGGCACAGAAACCTTCGAAGGAATGGGTGAGCCCGGTCGCAAGCCGCGTGTCCTGGACCGTCGCTACTGGCCTGCAGACGTGCCTCTGCCCAATATGTACAAGGGCTGGGACAACAAGGGTATCTGGGAGGCCCGCGGCTACAAGGGCAACAAGATCACCCTCTGGCGTGACTTTACGCAGTCTGAGCGTGAATCCATGGGGGAAATCCTCGATGCACGGTATGTCCTGGCCAAGTCCTATATGTTGCTGGCCAATGATGTGTCCACGGCACGGTTCTACTCGGATATTGCCAAAAACCCCAACTGGGTATGGTCCGAAGAAGGACCGCCCGATTCCGGTACCATCACCACCCCCAAGGGGGCCATGGCCACGTATGTGGGTTATGAATGGGTGCAGATCCCAGAATCCACCTTACCCGGGACAACGAAACGCCTCTGGGGTCCTCTGGCCGGCAAGTATGTGCGTGCGGAAATCTGGCGTGACCTGAATGAACTGCGTCGGCTCCAGGTCCCGGGCTTGTGGCGCAAGCTGCTGACCCAGTGGAAACTGAACAAGACCGCCCGCAACCCAGTGGTGCACATGAATAACATCATGTCCAACTTCATCTTTATGGATATGGCCGATATTCGCTGGCAGGATCTGTATCGTGGTTGGTATGCCCTGCGCCATGAAACCAAGGACTACCGGGATGCTGTTGAGCACGGGGTGTTTGGCAGTAACTTTGTGGATCAGGAAGTGCGCCGGCAGATCCTCGACCCGCTCCTGGAAGAGTTGAAAAGCCAGAATCTGGACGAGGCCAGCGGGGCAGAGGGTCGCCTGAATAACCTCAGTCAGATGTACGAATCAATCTGGAAATGGGTTGGTAAGGCTGATAAACGGATGATTGACTGGTACTCGATGGAAGATGAGATTTTCCGTATGGCCACCTATATGCGCCGTCTATCCCTCGGTGATCAACCGGATGTCTCTGCCCGTGCGGCGCGTGAACAGTTCCTGAATTACGATATTCGGGCACCCTGGGTCAACGCCATGCGCGGGACTGTGCTGCCCTTTATCGCCTACACCTACCGGGCCGTGCCGGTGATCGCCAAATCCATTGCGGAACGGCCGTGGAAGCTGGCCAAGTACACCACGATTGCCTATATGGTGAATGCCCTGGGTTATATGCTATCGCCCGGTGATGAGGACGAGGAACGCCGCTCCATGCGTGAACAAGCACAAGGGAATACTTGGCTGCCGGGTGTGCCTCGCATGATGCGCATGCCCTGGCACGATGAACACGGTAACCCGGTCTTCCTGGATATCCGTCGCTGGATACCGGCCGGGGATGTCTTTGATATGAATCAGGGTCAGTGGGCACTCCCGATACCGGCGCCATTGCAGCTAAGTGGCCCGTTGATGTTGGCTGGGGAATTGGCTTTGAACAAGCAGGCCTTCACCGGCAAGGAGATCGTCGATTCGAAAATCGATACCACTGGGGAGTCTGCAGCCAAGCTGGGTGGCTGGGCGTGGCGATCGTGGATGCCGGCAGCACCCTGGATACCGGAGTCCTGGTACTGGCAAAAGATTGAACGGTCGATCAAGGGTGGCCGTGACATGCTGGGCCGTGAGTACGGGATCGGCTATGCTTTCTTATCCTCTGCCGGTGTCAAGCTGGCCCCCCATGACGTGAAATACGGTCTGTCCTGGCATGCGCGGGATATCGATCAAATCCAGCGTGCACTAAGTAGTCAAATGTTCCAGCTGGAGTCGGACAAAAAACGGAATCTGATTGATGGTCAGGAATACCTGAAACAGAAGCAGGTGATCAAACGGAAAATGGAGAATCTACGGGAACACGCAAAAAAGGTGCTGGGTCAGGAGTGAAAGAAAGGCCGCGGATAATACAAAGGCGATCAAGCCCGGTATCAGGGCAAAGTTTAGCGCGATTCGTCTTTCCATCGAGCCATGCCGGGTCTGGTACTGGCTTTCCACTTTCCGGGTAGTTCGGGCAAACACATAAAGGCCGGCCAATAAGGCTGGCCCCATGGTGATCGCCATGGCAATGAAGTTGACTATCTCAACCTGAAATATTGTTAAGCCGGTACAAGTCATATAATTTATTTATCAGATCACGCCTTTCTTTTTCAATAAAGGCTTCCTCCCGTTCTAGTGAATGCCGTACATTATCAATCTTTATTTTATTTAAAGTCGCTATTCCCGTTGCCACCCCTGGATAGATAAACATTTAATATCACCTATTCTATTTGCTGACGTAAATCGCTTTGCCTGAAAGATGGGCATGACGTACCGGGGCCATCATTAGCATATTCCCAGAAACGACGCCGGCACTACTCCCTTCGCCAATACTATTATTTGTCAGTATGACGCCATTGGCACCCAATTTGGCGGCCTGAGTTTTCAGTTCCTTTAATGCGTAATCCTGCTTTTGCTGCATTGTCCATCCACTCTTACCGACAGCCTGGACAAGCCCTATTTCTTCATACTGTGATGGTGGGGATGAATAGATTTTTACTTTGGTGTGCTTGATAGGTGGGCGTTTTGTGCCGGTAAGTATTGCTGAACCTGATGCGCAAGCGGTGAGTAAAGCCGCCACAATTAATAGCGTTATTATTCTCATTGAACCATCCCCTTTTGACCTTATCGAGGAAGGTACCACAAGTTGAGTACTGTGTTAAATATCCGTCTATGGTTTAAAAGTCGATATTTACGCCAATTGTATAATTACGCCAGACTGTGCCGACACCAAAGCCGATTGTCACATATTGCCATATCTGCCGATTTTTAGGGGTCAGAAACCTTGAAATGCCGTAGTGGGCAAAACCGCCCGCAATAAAATAGGTATACACCTTCTTTTTTTTTGGATGCTTTCCTAACACTGGATTTTGTTCATACAAGTCACTTCGGTTAACAATATTTAATGTTTGACCTAAATCCACCAAGTTTAAAACCTGGAATGCTGACTCTCTCCATGTGTCAGCTGTGGACCAATCATCAGCATACGCATGCCAGGGGATCATGAGGTAAAATAGAATTATCTTTTTCATTGTTTTTTCGCTTACAATACAATTCGCAATATCGAGCTGTAAGTTATTGATTGATATGACCAGTTATAACTAATTTGTCCAAGAGTAATTCAGGTGCTTTTAATAATTAAATCAATAACTTACTATCGTTTCGATACCACACTGGGGGTGTGGTGGTCGCAGGTTCAAATCCTGCCGTCCCGACCAATTAAATCAATAAGTTAGAGAATATTAGCTTTTTCTAATTCGCAAGATATTCGCAAGATATTCGCAAGATAGAGCCTCAAATAAGAGGCCAATAATTAACATGGCATCGGTATCACTGTCCATTCATGGTCCTCCAGGTAAAGTCGGGTTGTCTCAATTTTTTGATGACCTCGGAGCAGCTGTATCCACTTTTCATCATAGCCTGCATTTCCCATAAGATGTTCACCAAGGGCAATACATTCATGTAATGTGGGACGTTCTTCCGGTGGTAGTTTTTGATAAAACGCACTGCTCTCTCTGGCATCAGCAAAGCCATTTGATATTTCTTCTTTGCTTAATTGTGTCCAGTGGTCTTTCTGTTTAGATAGCTTTCGACGGTATGGCTTATGGTGAACCAGATAAGGTGAGGGCACATTATCACGACAGCTATTAATTAATTCTTTGAGTGTTTTACATCCTCGTTCAGAATGGATCAAAGGAAGCGTGATCGGAATCATTATATAGGCTTCCATTCCTCGTGATTTTGTTTTTGAAACAATTCGACGAACCATGCCGTTATCCAATGTATCATCAAATTTCCATATCCGAATATCAGATCGCCTTTGAATACAATTGATCGATAACTCCATGGCTGATTGAACAGCAAAGGAAGCATGTTCAAATATTGCTTGGTAGCCTTCCAATGTAAGTCGGTGACGTTTTGTCTTTTCTCCATCCCTTTTCACAATAGCTAATGGTAAATTAACTTTATCTTCAATCAATCCATCGCTGATCGCATATTTCCAAATTAACCCTAAAACAGTACGGTGCTTGTTATAAACTGCTGCAGATACCTGCTTATTCAGGTATTCAGCTATGATGGCCTGGGTAATTTCCGGAAAGTATTTTTCATTCCAGATCGATAGAAAGTCATTACAAATTCGGGTGTATTCAGTAATAGTGTTCGGACTCATAGGCTCTTTACGCTTACCAACACGTCGAGCGGGGAGGATCTGCGTCAGAAACTTCTGTACATATCTCCCGAAATGGCGATCAATAGAGTCCAGACGTGCGTATACCTGGGCCACTAAATCAGACCCTTTACCAAACTTCTGGTTAAATTGATTGGCCGCATCGATGGCCTTTGATTCGTTTGATCCTAAAGGTTGCCAGCGTTCATTTTCCGGAATATTTTTAATATGTTCCGGTATTTTGTACCTAAAATACCAAGTATCGCTCTTCTTATACTTATATAAGTTAGGCGGCAACCCATCATGGATCCGTAGTCGATTTCCACCCATTCCCATTCCCTCTGGTTGGGTAGTATCCGAGATCGGGCGATCAGGATCAACAACATATCGCCCAGTTGGACCCGGTTTCTTGTAGCCCCCCAGTCGGCCAGACGCGATCTCCCGCTTAATCGTTCGGGCAGATGGTACCAGTTTGCCTGCTTCGCGCAGGACTCCCTGGTATTGGCTGATGGTTAGTTCTGGCATAAGCAGTTAAAGTGCTTCTCTATTTTCTTGGAAACCACAATATTTACATTCATAAATAATTGCATACCTCAGCTGAGTACGTTTTGCTACATGAGGTGGCCCAATATGAGGGTAAATCGGAACTTTGTATCCCGTAGAAATAAATTTATGTTTACATGTTGCTTTCAATGTGTGGTACCCGAGTGACAGCCGACATAAGCCCAGCACGGCCGGCAGAGATACACAGGGCCATAGTCGCGCCCGTTATAGACTTCTGTTGAACTGGTCAGCTCAGCCAGGTTGTTGCAGTATGGGCAGGTTACATCACTCACAATCAATCCTCACATTCTGCCTTTGCCTGTTCCCAAGCCTTATTGATTTTATGAAACATTACCGCATCGCCGCCTTTGTCTGGATGGTATTTTGATCGCAATAACTTGTATTTATGCTCTATGGCAGAGATAGAGTTAACATCGTGTGCGCCAAGAATATCCCGCCATGATTCACCACTATGGTCTGGCAGGGCAGCGAAACCAGAAAAGGCCTGTTCCATCATGTCGCCGGTCCCCCATCTGGCAATGCCTCTTAGAGCTTCGATTGTTAAAGTGATGGCCCGTAAGTTGTGCGCAATCTTTTTGTATTTGTCGCAAGCAAAACACATTTGTTTATCGTTGTAAGTAAAATAAACAGCTACACCAGTATCCTCGGGGGCTCTTTGATGAGATAAAGGAAGACCGTCCTTTCTCAACATTAAGCAAGACGATATAACCGGTAATTTACCTTTTAGGAGTTTTATTTCATTTATTAATTGATCTCTGGTCTGAGTAAACTTGTCAGACATTTTAGAATCAATTCTGCTGTGTTTTGGTGTCCGTGGTCGGCCTTCTGGCCATTGCAATGGATATGCTTCGGTGTTCATAGCTATTCCCCCTCGCAAATTAACTTCAACTGTCCCGCTTCTTCTTCATCAACAACAGTGCCGGTCAGTAATTCGATGATCTCTTCACTGTCGGCCTGAAATAATAACGCCAGGGTGTTAATTGCTTCGGCGGCTTTGGTTAGTTCTTCAGTCTTATCCATTATTTTCCTCCAGCCGTATTGTCCTGTAATGCAGCTTCTGCCTTGTGAAATTGACAAACAAACCCATCAACTAATATACCGCTACTAGGGCGACACTGCTTACAGGTCCAATCACCTAAAGTCCCTTGTTTGTGAATATACTTATACGCATCATTTAGCGCATCCCTCAGCCTTTCATTCTCTGTTTGGAGTTGGGATATTTGTTTCAATAATTCAGCGGGACTGGCAACAACTTTGATGCTATCCCTTAAAGCCCCATTAAGAGCTTTATCTGTTAATTGTTCAATCTTTCCTCCTGTTATATCTTTCATCTCATTCATTCTATCTTCGTCCATTTCTTTACGTGTTTTAAGTCTGCCGTGCTTGTAAATGTTTTTCCCTGAATCTGGTCTGCCTGTATCACTCATTATCCTGTTCCTGTGCTGACTCAAATATCATATCAAACAGTCTTTTGCTTACCATGATGGTGTCATCTGGCATCATGTTATTCTTTATGATATTTAAACCAGTTACGCCTCTAATTAAATGACAATCTTCTGGAGCCTCTTTAGGAACCAAGGCTTTTATTAATGCGACAGCTTCATTAATCTTCTCTATTGTCATTATGTCATCCGTTTTTTGTGTCGCTGTGCTGGTATTGTCCATCACTCCCCCTATGGTGTGTTAATCGTTCGTGAATTCGCAATCTTCAAAAGCCTTTTCTAGCTCAGACACTCTCTCGCCAGCCTTTTTAATCACCTCCGGGTCTTCACTACCTGTATAAAACCGTTGGGCTGCATCATATTCGTTACATGCTTTTTCGTAATCTTCCTTAGTTTTTATTTCCATCACTATTCCCCTATGGTGTGTTAATATGTGCCTGTTGGTAAAAAATGAGCATGTGCAGCCGCAATAAACGCGCAAATAGCCCCGCCGTTCTGGCTCTCAATATCAGAGATGTAGGCGTTAATCATCATGCGAGTGCCATTTTTACCAATCCAGCCATCATCCCCTAGTTCAAGCATGCTGCCAGGATCGGGAAGCGGGTCATCTTCATTTATCTGGAACGCCTCGACCACAGCAAACGCATAGCATTTTTCGCCATAAGCAATCCAATACCACGGGATAAGATCGGTATACTTCTTCATGTCTTCAATTTGCTTATCCATCATCTATTCCCCTTATCGTATATGTTAATCAACAAGCTCTTGACGTAATTGAGCCTGATATTTTTTATAGCATGGGTCGCAAACCTTGTAGTATATTCCGGCTAACCCTTCGTCAATATCTTTGGTGGCATGAAACTTATCAGCCTCTTTGCCACACCAGTCACAATTGTCAATAGCATTTTCTTTTTCTGCTTGCTCATGTTCTTTTAGGCATTCAGTGCACATATACAATAATTCAGGCGCGTCAGGGTACGGATATATTCGGACAAGCTTTATTGACAGCCTATCTGGGTGGTTATCGCACATTCTTTTGCTCATATCTATTCCCCTTATCGTATATGTTACTTGCCAGCGGTATCTCTTGGCTTAATTGCCATAATTACCCAGCCATCAGCTAGCCCATAGATAGGGCCATACAGAATGTAAGTAACGTATACATACAAAGGAGGGCCAATATATTCTAGCGGCTTACCTTCTTTCATTTCTTTCCCGGTATGTTTTGTTTTCCGTAAAATAAGTAAATCGCCTTGCCGGTATCCGCGGTCATTGAAACGAATTTCAAAAGACTTACAGCCTGCGGCAACATCGTCAAATACTTTTGAATCTGTTTTTAATTCATGTTCACTCATATCTATTTACCCTTATCGTATATGTTAGAAAGGCAAACCATCACAACGGCTGCAATCTTCCTTGTTCCATCGTTTGTTGCAATCAGGGCACTTCTCTGGAAGCCATTTTCTGAATAGATAATAACTGCACCATTCTTTAAATCGGTTATGTCTGGTATCGCCAACAAGATCGCTATAATCAACAATCTCCCCACACCTTTCACATTCCAGAAATTCAGGTGGCGCGGGGTCTTGTGGGTGCGGCTCACATCCAAACCACCAGCAATGTATATTCATATCTATTTACCCTTATCTATTGGCTATAACTCAATCCAAGCCCTTTCATATCAAGTGGTTTTGCAATGCGCCGCGTCTGGGTCTTATTTCCGTGGATGATGGCCCGGACCATGTCGGCGCTGAATAGGATGGGGTGGTCACGCATCGGGATATTCCTCCCATGTCCTGCCGTCGAGGGTGCGGCCTGCTTTCTTTTTGCCGAGACGAAGCACTTGCTCGTCTGATCCGAAGAAATCAACGCCGTTATCACCATTATGAACATAGCCATCCCGCCTGATATAAGCCTCTTGGCATTTGACATCTGCTTGATCATCAGCACAAAAAGCTGAGGCTATCCACTCACCATGCTGCTTAAAAAAGAACGGCACGCCAGCGGCCTGGCATTGGTCGCGCACGGAACGGACCCAGTCGGGGTGCATGGGGCGGGCTTTGGGGCCGGATTCGCCGCCGACGACTACCCAGTTAATATCGGGTGGTATAGGCGTTTCGTCTGGGTCATCAATCCTGTAAGACGGTCGCCAGCCAGAGGTGCTTTTCCCCACATAGCCGGTGCGGGCGCTAAATGGTGTTGTAACAAGCCACATAAGATTTAATGGAATTCTTAAGTCAATCGCCCCCAGCATGGGCTCGATGGATAACCACCGGACAGCGGCCGGGGTCTGGAGTAGCAAGGGGATCCGTTCGTTTGCGGTTTTCTGATCTTCGACTGATACGCCAAGCCAGACGTTTTCAAAGGGGTAGCCTGGGCCGCAGTTGTCGTAACCCTTCCACTTAACATGCTCTGGCCAGTACTCCCATATTTCGTCGCCCGGAAATATCCCACCACAATCATCTATCCATTCAAAAAACTCCAGCATACGCTCAGGCCGCTTGGTGAGTACCTGATAGGTATGCCGGGTGGTGACTCCCATGATGGCAAAGACTGAGGCGATGTATTCGAAGGGTATCGACTCATGAAACAAATCCGACATACTGTTGACGAATATCATCCGGGGCTTTTTCCAGCGCAAGGGCTGACCAAGGCGTACCGGGTGGCATTGCACGTCAGTAAAGGGCCGCTTGAAGTATTCACAGTGCGGGTTTCCGGCCAGTCGTTTCCAGACCCGTTCGGCATAGCAGTGTTTGCAGCCGTCACTGACTTTGGTGCAGCCGGTGATGGGGTTCCAGGTGGCGTCGGTCCATTCGATTTTGGTCATGGCGATACCTAAACAGCAGGAAAAGGAAACACGGTATCAGGCATTTTTACGCGCTCAGGATGATCACGTTTGAATTTGTTGAAATCATGAATACGGCTTTCTACTGCTGCTTTGTGTTCGCCAGTAGCAACCAAGTTTTCATAATATGCGATAACCTGGGCGGCTAAGTCATCCTGGCCACGAAAAATCATTATCGGTTCATCATTCGGAATAGGTTTGCCGGTGGCGATATTGCAAATTTGACCTTGTTCGTTAATGCCGTATTTTGGATCGTTTGTTGGTTGCATGGTTTATGCTCCTGTTAAATTTAATATGTTAAAAAATAATTTATGACATCAGGCAAATAAATAACAATCAGTAATCCGACTGATACCACAACCATTTCTATTAGATAAAATTTGTTGTCGTTATTTGACATATCTATACCATCTTTCGAGTAACAAAATCTGATAAAGTGATCTTGTTGAGATTATGGATAATTAAATCAGATACTATTTTTGCGTCACCATCGATGTTATCAGTATTAATAAAGATGCTGACAATGTTAGCCAGCGTTATATCGTTAGCTTGTACGTTCAGTATTCGGCCACCACCATACCCACTAAACCCCACGATATAACCGGATTCAGTTAACTTTCTCATAATATTTGCCACATAGGTTTGTGAACACTTCAATTCTGCGGCAATTGCTGGTCCTGTTGTTGATCCTTTTCTTGCTAGAGTGGTCATAACATGTATGGCAATGCTCATTTGCTTTGTGATCATTAATTCAACCTTCTTTCTTTTTTATTGATCGGAGACAGCGGCGTAATATATCTGGCACACACCCAGCGTTATCTATACATTCCCATTTTTTATAATACGGTTTAAACTCCCACTTTTCGCAATCCAGGCAGCGGATCCGATCATCATCTATTTCCGCAGCACAAAAGGCCCGGTGCCGTTCGAGGAAGTCAGGGGTGGCCAGTTGTAGATGCTTGGCTTTGACTTCCTCTAAACGGGCAAGGGGGTTTGCTTCACTCTTCTGGGCGCGACTCAGCGGCACTTTCTTCCCCGTAATTATCCGGCAAGCCAAAATCACCGACATTGGGTGGTACATCGTCGTTTACCACACTTGCATCTGTTGCGGTTGCTTCTTCTGCTGGTGCCGCAGGTTCGGAAATAGAAGTAAGTTTGGTTGCAATACTATCGGATCGAGATCCGCTGTTATTGGTTTGAGCAGGAGGGGTGGTGTTGTTTGTGGTAGGCATATCAAAATAATCTTCCGGCTTACCAACACAGTCACGAATTGCTGTGTAAATAGTCCGCAGGTTGATAATTTCCGCACTGATACAACTTTCAACACGATGACCTAACCGTTTCGCAAGGATATCTTTCGTTACACCAAAGGCAGCGAAAGCTTCAACTAACTTTGTGATCTGCTCTTCCGGTGCGCCATGCTGATTGTTTAATGTGACTTCAACTTGCTTGACGGCATGATCAACAACGTCGCCAGGAATAATACCTAAAATACAGGCTCGTAGGCGCCTTGCGCCTAGGTTGGCTGTCATTTCATAAATGTCACGCGGATCATCGAGTGATTTATTTTTACCATTAGCACGACGGATATGCTCTGCGTAGAATACTTTGGACTGCCGTGTATTTGTTTCCAAATCCCACGCATAAGCCTCCATGGTGGATTGTCCGTGCATCCTTTCCAACTCGCGTATACCAAACTGGATGTTCCCCCAGTTCTGTGCAATTGCCTCGGCCAAGCGGATGCTCGGGCCTGCAACCGTTGTGTTACCCTTGGGATAGGCATACAAAGCTTGTACAGCCAAAGTAGGGCGGGTACAGGTTTTTAAAATCCTGTCCATCGCTTCGGCTTCATTGCGTGGAAATTTTTTTGCAACAACCATTGCGGCCTGTACTTCCTGCGTGGCGCGACTTTGTTCAACCTGGACAATACCACTTGCTTGGTTATTATCTTTACCAAACGGATTAGTTACTACTTGATTCATGATGATCTCCTTGCTTTTAAAAACCGTTACGCTTTCTTGCTATATCGAAAATCGATATAACTGGTAGCGTCAACTTCAAAACCTTTGCGATTGACTATTTTTCGTGTGAAGCCGCCCTCAATACCGGGGATGTGGGCAATGGCAGCCTCGCCCATTTCGGCCAGGATATGATTCTTGGCGCCAGACTTGACGGCCTCATACTGCTTAACCCTTTCAGCGGCCTGATTCATAGTCTGGACCCAGGCTGCTAATTCAGGGGCCAGTTCAATCGTTTCGCCATTGGTGCCGGGATAGAGCCGTTTCAGCATGTCGTATGTACTGGGTGCCAGATAATCGATTTCAGGTGGGGTGCCTTTTTTGATACGATCCCAGAAGTCGGCCTCGATCATGATCAGGTTGGTGATCAGGTTTTCATTACGTTCGATAGTGTATTGCCGGTAGGTATTACCGCCAATCAGGACTGCCAGATCAGCAACCTCATAACCGGTTACACTCATGTAGTGCTGTGTTTGAATCAGATAGTGTTCAGGAACTTCGTCAGTAAACTCTTCCCCCCACAATTCAGGTTTGGCGGCATAGACATCAGCGGTCTTACACTCCAGTAAGCGCGGTTCTCCAACCACATCCCGGTCCAGGTTGGCTAACATAAAGGGGTGTTGTTTGGATTGCAGGATCCGATTGACGCGCCGTACCTTGATTTCCCGGTCCTCACGCTCAGTCCGGCGACGAACATATTCCTGTGCGACGACATCTTCCAGGACGTTCCCAAAGTGAACGCGCTCATTGTTGCTGAGGTCTTCTGGTTTCAGTTGGCCAGTTTTTTCCATATACAGTTCATAAGGGGTCTTATAAGGATTGAGACCTGCCGCAATCGAGGCATCGCTACCGCCAATACCTTTATCACGCAGAGCTAACCATTCCTCACGATTGTTTGTGTCGAATGGGATAGCGGTATAAGGGATACCTTTTGAAACTTCAGTTGCTGTTGTTACCATAATGTTTTACTCCTAAGTAAATTTAATGTTTAGCCTGAGACTGCTGTTTTTTTCTCGGCTTTGATCTTGTCGTAAATCTCTTCCCTGTGAACGGCTATCTCTTTCGGGGCATTGACGCCAATGCGGACCTGATTACCTTTTACACCCAGGACCGTGACAGTAACCTCATCACCAATCATGAGCGTTTCACCAACTCGTCGTGTTAATATCAGCATGCTTTTACACTCCTTTATTGCGTTTATAATCTTGCAGATAAACAACCTGATCTGCATCATCTTCTGTTCTGTCGTGATCTTCTTCGCTGCGAAAAAGAAAAAAAATGATTAATGCGTAACAGGCGAAACCAAATAAAAAAAGCAGGTAGATATATCCAATATATTTTTCTACTTCCATTATATTTTTCCTTTTTGTTAGTGCCGTATACCCATACAGCGGCGATTACGAATAACGGCTTGATTCATCCGCTTGACTGATACAGTAGAGATAATTGCGCGACCATTCCTTAAATTTGCATGCCATACATCGACGATGTTGGCGGTGGTTTTAAATTTAATCTGTTTCATATCCTTTCCTTTTTTTAGTTGTAATGTTCGATATCTCGCAACTTACATTCAATAGAGCATGTTTCGCCCAATAGACTTGGTTCTTCATTTGGACCTAATGGAATTAAACCGTTACAGTATCGGCACTGACAGAACCGGAGCCCATATTTGTCAATGATGACCGTTTGGGTGTTGATGGTTTGGGATTGGGCGATTTGGGGCATGACCGTTATCGAACCTTACAATCAAACAGCACAGCAACATCGCCATGCACTGGCGGGTACTCATTAAAAGCTTGATCAAGCGTTAAGCCTTCACGCTTTGCTGATGCGGCGTGATAAATATGTGAAGCCTCTTTGTTGACTGGTAATGGTGGGCTCTGTACTGCGCCGGTTTCGTTGACAACCATGTAAGCAGGTTTTTCTTCATACAATACGTGTACATGCTCAATATCACCGCCGACAATCTCTTTTAGCCTTTCCCTCATAGAGGATTGCCCTTCGTAAACATCGACACATTCTTCGTCTGTTTGCGTGCCGTCTGTTTTTAAAATTTTCATGGTTCCCATATCCCATATCTCCTGTTATTAAATTCATTGGCCTTTCAGTAAGCTACATCGCTGCCAAGCTATCTCGCTCTACTGAATGAAGTCAGATGCGTATTGGCACTCTCCCCAGGCTGGCAACCTGGCTGCTCCGCCCCGGCTCAGGGCCTTTCTCTGGGTTGTTCGTGGGCCGGGCAGCCCTGGATCCCGTAGGCACATCAAAGAAGTAATTACCCGCTGAATGACAAGTTCAGCACCCTAGCCGGTAGATACTGGATGAAGCGGCGGTTCATCCGGCTAACCCTTGTTGTCCTAACATGGGCTTGTCAGTTCCCATGCTTGCCACCCACTGTTTGCCTCAGTGATAGTCAGTCACTTCATTGGCGAATGTATTAACCCTTTCCCTTACACCCTCAGAGAAGGTGTAAGAGGGAAGCGGCTAGGCGGTTTTCGTAGATAATGAAGCGATCACTTTTTCCGCAGCGTTCGGGCCGTTGTCACGGTTGTAAAGAACGGTTCTCAGATCGTCGCCACGCAAATCAATCTTCATTACTCGGCCTTGCAGGTAATCAAAATATGTGTGGCCATCATCTAAAAGTTTTTGCGCCTGTTCGGTTGTCATGTCTTCAGGCGTGTAATGTAAAAACCCCATACCTTGTGGTCGTGAATGGTTGTACAGAGCAGCCAAAACATCGGCTTTATTCAGGTGTGAAATATCCATCAATCTATCTCCTATTTTGTTAATGTTTAACCCGCACAGCCCGTGGGAATACCTCAAAAGGCCTGAACTCCCAATTAATGCCGTTATTTAGGCCGCCACCTTGGTATGCGCCGCCTGGACAAACGGTTGTCCAGCGCGTACCAGCCAGCGGTCAATGTGTCCTGGGATTTGGTCGGGGTCGTAGATAATCACGTCCACCATTTCTTGCCCGGCGAAGGCAATGGCGGCCCGTTCAGCCTCATCAAAGGTAGGCTTCTCAGTAATGCGGTTGCACTGTGTGAAGAGTTGATACATGGATACCCATTCCTGTTTCCCATTCAATATGTAATATATACAACAAAAATTGTATTTAAGTCAACAAGAAAAATTGTATTAACAGGATTGTACCGATATTTTCAATTGTTACAGGTTGTTAAATCCAGAAAATTAGCCTATTTTTTAAAGCTGTATAAATTAGTGGGGTATAATGGAGGCTACATGAGCAATATTGGGGAAACGCTTGATTTAGCAGAAAAAATCGGAAATGAAATTTATAAAAATAAAATACACAACACGATGCTATATGGACTAGCGGTTTTGATTGGCGTTATTGCTGGGCTGACTGTCTTATATCTTGTTCTATTACAATAATTAACGAAGACAAAGCGTTAACTGGCCGATAACCTGTTACATTTAGTAGGTATTGAGGCAGTAGGGTATGTCGGAATTAACTAAAGAACTGACAAAATTGGTGTTTGTGTCGGTTGTTTCGTCACTGGTGACGATAGTGGTAGGCGCCACAATCCTGACAACGCAGTCAGATATCGTGGCAGAAGCCCGTAAAACGGTTCAGGCAGCGAAAATACTCAATGACGGACTGAGCGGTAAGGATCAGTACTTGAAGTACCTGGAGATCATTTCATGCGGCCACAAGCTTGATTAGCTTATATACCTTGGCTTTCGTTAGTTGGCCTTTGGATACATCGTCGTAAGCCAGGTCGACCAGTTGGTCGATGGTTTCTTTGGCTAATTTAATTTTTCTGGCTGTCAGGGCGTCTTTAACCATGTCTCGGGCAATACTTTCCAGCTTGGGATCTTTGGCTGTTTCTATATCAATCATGTCACCACGCTCTGCTGCAAGCCATTCTGGGCGTGTGCCGGTGGCGATCGCAATCTGCACGGTATATTTAGAGCTTCTGCGCCGCTCAGTGCCAATCTGTGAGATTGTTTGCTGGCTGACAGTTTCGCAGTCCGGAAATGTCCGGACAATCGCGGCTACCTTAGTTGGTCCCAGGCCAGCGTACTCCATCGCGGCCTGAACCCGCTCCCAATATTCCATTCTTTCAATACCCAGTTTTTCCAATACCCGATTCATAATTTACCTACCCATCACAATTAAAACAAACAAGAAATATGCCGCTGTAACAAATGTTAACTTGTTGACTAAATAACAAGATTTATTGTATTGTGGCGGTGGAATGGGGTAAAACATGGCACATATACTCTTATATATACCTTCGATATTTAAACAACGGGCTTTGCTTCCGGTGTTCTCCATTCCCTTCTTTTCAACAAATTCTTCCAAACCTTAAACTGGATTACACGGGATTTTTCGATGAAAAACTGTATTGCACAAGACCGTATCGAACTGTCCCGGACTGATCCGGACGAAACCGGATATGTCTGTACGGACTCGGACGAAGCTGGATCCACATCTGGAGGTGATACATGAATGCTGCACAACTACAGGTAATGGGTATGAAACCAAAATTAGAAACGCTATTACTGAGGCGCATGCACGATAGAGGTCTAGTGTACGAAACACTAGGTAAGAAAATTGGATTAAGTAAATCCACCGTCGATGAACGCTTAGGAAAAGGAAAGCTGACAACCATTGCAGACTTTGAAGAAATTATGGATGCCTTGGGTCTTGTTGTCGTACCGGCAGAGTTATCCGAAAGGTTAGATGGGCCAGATGAAACAATTATCCCTACCGAAGATTTAGAATCTTTAGTTACTCAAGCAGCCCGTGGTGTTTTTGCGATGAAAGAAAAGTATTGTAAAAAACCATAATGGCGAAGTCGAAAAAATTACCGGCCTTACAATTTTATGGTGGGGATTGGCGAAAAGACCCGGGTATTCAATCATTGGATTATCACGATAAAGGGGTCTGGTTTGAGATTTTATTGATAATGCACGAATCAGAAGAACGAGGAAAACTTGTGTTAAATACCAAACCAATGACGGATGTTGTTCTCGCCAGGATACTGGGTTTACCGTTGGTTGATATTTTGGATAAGCAAAACACCAACCAAATCATTGAAAGAGGGTTAACGACCACGCTAACTACCCTGTTAGAACACGGTGTCGCTACCCGTGAAGAAGATACAAATATCCTGATATGTAGACGAATGGTGCGTGATGAAGAATTGCGCAAAATTAGGACGAAAGTAGGGAAATTGGGTGGAAATCCTAATTTGCTTAACCAAAATAACAACCAAAAAACAAAAACCAAGGATAAGCAAAATCCAACCCCTTCATCTTCAATTTCAACTTCAGATCTAACTACATTACCGGATGGTCATTCACAGATTGATGTGCACTGGCAACCCAGTGCCGAAGGATTAGCCTTATGCAAAATGTCTGGTTTGCATGACAAGTTGGTTGAAAGACAAATACCAGTCTTTGCTGCTCACCATGCAGCTGAACAAACCGTCCACGATAACTGGCCCGGTAAATTTGTATCCTGGTGTAAACGCGCCCTGGCTCAAGGCTGGGATGAAAATACAGAGAAAGGTGAATCGAATGGAAAAAATAATACAGAAACTCGAAGCCGATCAAGACGGGTTAGTGATGAACTCGACGAAATTGCCAGACAGGATATTGAACAAAACGGGCTTACCGAAATATTGGATTAGTGCGCTATTTAAAAAATTCGATGCACGATATCCGCATAAGTGGGCTTCAGGGATTGAAGGCAATGAGAAGATTGCCGTCGAAGAATGGTCTCAAGTGTTGGCCGGTTTGACTGGTGAAGATATAAAACGTGGCTTGGAAAACTGGAAAGGTGATTGGCCACCAAGTGCTGAGGAATTTAGGAAGGCGTGTATAGGTGAGGCTGTTAACAGTTTTGAATTGAACTACACACCTCAGTATCATCACAGTTGCTATAGAGCAATAAAGGATCGGTCACGCTTATTGTCGAATGATGATCGGGATAAAAAACGTGAAGAATATCATAAGGGTTTAATAACTGTGAGAGAAGAATTGAAATCATCAAAAGGTAAAGTGAAACAAAAAAAAGCAGAGATAAAGAAAGTCACAATCTCTGATATGGAAGAAAAGGATTTTAAAACGATGAGTTTATTGGTTCGCTTGAAAAATGATTATCCAATTGCAAGGCGATTAATGATTATCAGGGGGTACGTGTGAGCGAAGTGGAATTTGACAAGAACTGCTATGCCACACCATGGGATTTTTATAACCGGTGTAACGAAGAGTTTCGCTTTCAGCTTGATGCCGCAGCAGAACCCAGTACGGCCAAGCACAAGAAGTTCGTAACACGCGATCAGAATGTGTTGAGTATGACGTTTAAGAAAAAACGGATCTGGCTGAATCCGCCATACGCGGATCCGGATTACAAAATGGAAAAGTGGATCGAATGGTGTTCCCGCATGTGTCACAAGTACGGTAACACTATCGCGGCCCTGATTTTATCGTCAACCGACACCAACTACTGGCATGACATCATCCTGCAGGAAGCCTCGGAAATAAGAAATATTCAAAATCGGATCTGGTTTGAGTTGGACGGAGTCCCGCAAAAGAATAACCGCTATCTGAATAGTCTTGTGATATTTCGGCCAGGGATTACTGGGGCACGGTTGACCAGTATGAGTGCGAGGTTGTAATGTCTGTCGTGTCACCCATCATGCGCTACCACGGCGGCAAGTTCCGACTGGCTGCCTGGGTCATGCAATTCTTCCCCGCACACCAATGCTATGTCGAGCCCTTTGGCGGGGCCGGTAGCGTACTCATGCAAAAACAACGCTGCTATGCCGAAGTGTATAACGACCTCGATGGTGAAGTAGTCAACGTTTTCCGGGTGCTGCGTGATGAAGCCCTGCGAGAAAAACTGATAGAACAGTGCATCCTGACCCCCTTCTCTCGTGATGAGTTTAGATTGTCCTACCAGCCTTCCAGCGACCCAGTGGAACAGGCCTGTCGCACATTGTTCAGAGCACAGGCAGGCTTCGGGTCTGCTGGAAGTTCTGGATTAAAAACCGGATTTCGATGTGATTCAAAACGCGCTTACTCCCTTGCTGCCCACATCTGGGCCAAATATCCCGAACACATCCGCAGCTTCGGAGAACGACTTGAAGGCGTAATAATTGAAAACCGACCAGCCATAGATGTGATTCAGGCAAATGACGACCTCGATACACTCCACTATGTCGATCCACCTTACACGCACGACGCTAGAAAGATGAGTCACTCATTAGTCTACCGCCACGAAATGACCGACGACGATCACCGCCAGCTGCTGCAGGTACTCCATCAAGTCCAGGGCTATGTCGTCCTGTCCGGCTATAGAAGCGAACTATATGACGACCTTCTGGCCGACTGGACCCGCCACGAAACCAAGGCCCGCATCTCTGCCGGCAGAGGCACAGGCCTGCGCACCGAATGCGTCTGGCTAAACGACCGGGCTGAGAAATATCAAGTCCAGAAGGGGTTAGCCCTATCATGAAACAATTTATAAAAAACTGGATTCTCCATAGAGCTAAATGGTGGATGTTTTGGTATCCGCAGACCGGAATTATCGGGGGAGCTTTTATTGGTTTTGTACTGGCGGGGGTGTTGCTATGGCTGGCGATGTAGTGCAAATCGAATACGACAGCATCATCCACGACACCGATCTGTCGATCCTATTTTCGATCTGTGATGAAGAAGTATGGATCCCGTTATCTCAGATAGACGAGCATAACGTGGATGATAAATGGTTTTCTATCCATGAGTGGTTGGCGATGGAAAAAGGGTTAATTTAATTTAGGGGTATTTATTATGGCAGATAATGTTACAGAAGTTTCAAGTCGCTTTACTGATGTCGATGAGTTTATCGAGGATCTGGATGGCGGTGTTTTTAAGGAAAAGCTCGCTATGATTTTATCAGATGTTGCACTGGCAGTTGTGACGAACGAAAAAGAGGGTACGGTTAATATCAAAATGAAGATAAAGCAGATTGGCGAGGGTTCACAAGTCAATTTTGAAACAACAACGGAGTTTAAGAAGCCGTCCAAGTATGGCTCTAAAGGTGAGAGCAGTACCAAGAATACTCCAATGCATGTTGGTTTCGGTGGCAAGGTTACTTTATTTCCTGACGGTAAGATTTCAGGCAATCAACAGTCTTTTATTGATCGGAAGGGTGATGTCACGCAAGACTAATTCAATACAACAAATATGAGGTAAATAATTATGTCAATGGATAAATCTGCAATTGAACATATTCAGAAAACCGGAAATCCGATTCTGGTTCCTGAGACAAACGTGCCTGCCCTGGTAGTAGCCAGTGGGTATGAAGTCAAAAATATGGAAAAGTACATGGAAGCACCTGCCCGTTTCCGTGGCGACTTTTCAACCAAGATTATTAATGAATTCCAATCATACGTGGGTCAACAGGATATACCGAAGTGCTTTATTGATGCAGACAGTATGTCGGCTAAAGCTTATTTCGATCTAGGTGATGTTGATCAACCAGGCCATGGCGAACATTCTGCCAAGTTGTTATTAGAAAAGCTTTCACCGTATACAGTGATGTGTGCTATTGATGGTTGTCCTTACACCCAACAAGGATTAGCAGAGTGGATTGAGGACTGGCGCGACTACATGATCGGCTTGACAGTAGATAGCCAGGCAATTGATATCAAGAAGGTAATCGCAGCCGTGCGGAACATTACCGTTTCATTTAAATCGGAGAGTAATACCGAGGAAAAGAACCTGGGCCACAGGGCAAGCGGTATGGAGGAGTTGGATATTCGTAACGATGAAGGAAATTTGCCAGCCTATATTAAATACACATGTCAACCATATGATGGACTGGCAGAACGCGATTTCCTGATGCGGTTGAGTGTGATCACAAATCGACATGAAAAGCCAGAGTTAGTATTGCGTGTTGTTCAATTCGAGAAGCATAAGGAAGAAATGTGTGAGGAATTCAAAGATATCTTACTAAAAACACTTAATGTAGATAACACGTTCATCGGCTCATTTACGAAGAAGTAATTTTTTGTCTAAGTTAACAAAACAAGTCATTAATTACCTTTCGTGTTTTAAAACATCGGTAAGTTTTGACAAGATATTTAACAATCAAACTGTAACGCAGCATCCGGCTCGTGTGAGTCGGTTGCTGCGGGACCTGAATGATGATGGACTTGTTGCTATAAGCAATTCATCAAAGCGTTTTTCACTCGGGTACAGTTTAACCAGGGAAGGGTATGACCTACAAAAACAATTAGAGGATACCCATGCCAGACAATGAACCAAAAATATTAGAGCTACAGTTGGCAGGCTGGCAAAAGTCGGATAGCAGCGGTCGGGCGCCAATGGTGAAGTTTTTCCTGCAGTCCGATGAAGATGTGGAGTTTTTCGAGCAATTTACCGTAACCAAAGGAACCGGAAAAAAACAAATTACCGGGCAAATATTCGATGCCGCTATTCAAATTAGTGACCAAGATGAACAGTCCGGCGTTGATTTGAGTCAAGCTACACCTGTTGAACCTGAAAAGGGCGAATGGGGTCGTTTTGCCCATTTGTTGCATAGAAATGGTTTTTTTAGAGCTAAACCAGTATGGCAGGCACTGGGGACCGATGAAGACTATCAAGCCTGGACGCGCCTACAGCCCTGTATTATCAGTGGTGATTATGACTACGCGGAACTGACGCCAGGCGGTGGACTGGAGCCACGTTGCGAGTATTGCCATGTGCGCCGGTCGGGTGAGGCAGGTACCAGCTATAAGCCAGAGTATTCTGGGGTACCCATGAAGCATGAATATCACATGAAACAACACAATGATGGGGAAAGTGTCCTTGGTACAAGAGAGTGGTTTGACAAAAAAGCCATGGAGAATATCGAACGCTGGGCGCATGAAACTTTTGTGAAAGTGTTTATCTGTGATTCTCTGACCGACGTGCATCCCAGATTAATTCAGGATTGGGCGCTGGAAAACAGTCTGTTTAATTTCCTGCCACGGGAAATCAAGGAGTGGAAGCCATGAATGTTATGGAAGCCATATTTGAAAATATCGAAGAACAGCGTAACCGTGGCGTCAAGGACAGTGATTTAGTTTATATCCTGGACGAATGCGAGGCTACTATTTTGCTATATGAACTAGCTGATGTATTACCACCCACTGATTATGCTGACGGCCATAGTTCCAGGCATTTGCGTTATGCAGCAAAGCAGTCCGATTACAGTTATCTGGAAAAAGCAGAGATATATGGTTGCCGCCTTATTTTGAATAAAGCGATAAAATCCAAAAGAGGTGAGCATGCGCCAGTACGATGACGAGCGGCTCCAATACATCGATATGTTGGTTAAGATGTGGGCGAACTGGGCCTGTCGGCGTGAGGATGGAGAATTAAACGGATATGCATCTAAAACGCTGGAATATGAATTAATCGAAATGGGCGGCGTTATGATTCGCAGCAAAGGCCAGAAGTTACCACCTGTCAATGATGATGCTGAACAAATAGAAAAAGCTATGCATGAAATGAGCGACCATCCTCGTTACAAGGAATTAGCACAAATCCTGATTGCAAACTATATCGGATTAGAAGGTGTATCTAATAACCTCACGTGGTTTGGAATATCAAAATCAACATTTAGAGCCAAAGTCAAAGACGGCCTACGCTGGATCGATGTCTGGCTTTATACACAGGAGAAAAAACAAAATGCAAAATCCGTATGAAGTATTGGGTGTGTCTAAGGATGCAACTCAAGCAGAAATCAAGACGGCCTACAAACGGCTGGCGATGCGGTGTCACCCGGATCGCGGTGGCGATAAGGACACTTTTGCCGAACTGAATAATGCCTATGAAATTCTGTACGATGTTAATCGACGCGCTAAATATGATGAAACCGGGGAGAGTGATATCCCTGATGGTTGGGTTGAGGTCAGGAATAAGTTGATTGCTTTGTTTGGTATAGCTATCCAGAAAGAGACTCTTTAAGCATCCGAGCAATTGAACGCTATAAGGGACTAAAGAACAAAGTCCGCAAGAAATCAGAAGGACCAAACATGTTTGAAACCCTGGTCGAACAGCAATTGGGAGTAGCTAAACGAAATATAGAAAAATTTCAGGCACAAAAAGAGTTAGAAGAACGAGTACTGGAAGCCCTGAACGACTATGAAATGATGGAAGAGAAGGTGTTGCCGGAGACTCAACGCCGGCTTGGTGATCATCACCGTTGGTTTCCTGGAGTAGAGATGTGAGCAAAAAAAAATCAAATTATAAAGGCCCGGTGTTTAAAGGCTTCAAGCTGGATAAGCACCGGCAGACTGGCGTTGAGGTGTTGCAGATAATCTACCACGACGGTAAGCAATTAAAGTATTTCGGTTTCAAGACCAAGCGAGGGACGCCTTTGCCAGTCATGGCTGTGCATTTAATGTCGCTTGGATCGCAGCTGATAGGAGGGATGACCTTTCGACAGCGGCTGCGTGCGGCCTGGGTGATGGTGTTTAATTAAAGGATGAGAAAAAAGGTATCCGGATTTTATAGTTGACAAATAGACCGTAGGCGACTACACTGTACCAATGAGCTGAGATATTTAGCTCCCCCGATTCCCAGCCGGGGCTGACGCTGGGACCGATAGGAGATACATTAATGAGCACGAATGCAAAAGAGTTAATGGTTGAGCGGTGTCAAGAATACTTTGATTCCGCAATTAAAGCACCGCTTGTACCGCACGGCGCGGGCAGCGGTTTTGAAAACAGCGATTTTATTGCTCAGTGTTTTGATGATATACAAAACGAGGTAATGCTGGAAATTCATGGCGTGGGCTATTCTGACCACATCGGATCTGGCGATGACATAGATCAAGATTATAACGACACATCCGAAGTTAGAGAGGATTTCACACGAGAAACTATTTATTTTGTGCATGTGAGCTAATTAGTGTGTTGTATCAATAAACAAATTTACTGCCGTGCAGGCAGCTTAAAAACCCCGATTCCCGGCCGGGGTCATGCCGGGACTGAAACGGAGAAACTTATAATGCCAGTCTTAAATTTTAAAAACGAAAGCGATGCACATTCATTTATGCTTGAATGTGCAGAATTTAACAACCAGGGTTTCAAAAGAGTTTTATTCAATTGGGCGTCAAAAGAAGAAGATGTAGAGTATAAAACAGTTAATGCGGTATGGTTTCGTTGTCCGGACGATAAAGAAGACGAAAACGGCGAAACTTTAGAGCATTATTTGATCAGGTATGTTCTTGAAATAAAGAATCTTTTGTAAGACTAACTGACTCATACAAAGATAATTTACGCTGCCGCATAGGCAGCTTCTAATAAGTAAGCGGGGTCAGATAATGAACAACAACGAGATATTTAAAAAATTGCTGCACTTGACGGGCGTCGGTAGAGATAGAGACTTAACGATTGAGATATTCAAACTCGGCGGCATTGTTGCAACGAATTCAAAAATTAAAGGCTGGCGAACAGATTTAGATAATGACAGAGCGGCCGAAATGCCGGATGAAATCTTGAATGGATTTATTAAGGGTATGTTTGAATATCGAGTCATGACCCCCGAGCAATTTGACCTTGCCGCCAGCTACACCAAGATCGCGCCCGCCAGCCTGGAGGCGGCGCGGCTGGTGCTGGTGGAGGGGCACAGTCACAAACACGTTGCTAACATCACAGGCAAAAAACGCGAGGACGTGCGGACCTGGTGTTACAAAATCCTGCGCGAACATCGCGGCATTGTGGGCTGTCCGCGCGAGTGTCAATGTGTCACTGTCTGCGTGCCGGATGAAATGGCCGACGAGGTGCGCAAAATGGAGCGTGTGGCGTTTCGCTCGCTGGAGCCAACTAAATGACTAAACCACGCACAGCCACGCAGCGAGTAAACGACTCTATCGCCGCGCTCAAACACGCGGGCGGCGCCCGCAAATCCTGGAGGCTCTCGCCTGAGGCCAACGAGGCTTTAAAAATCTGCCTCAAATTAGGGGATGATGTGACAGAGACAGACCTCATCAATCGACTGTTGATTGACGAGAAAAACAGGCTGTTGTAGGCGACTATAAATCATATATCAATCATAAAATCCGGATACCCAGAAAAAATAAGCTACACAAACAAATTTGTTGTGATAAATTATTATTTCTGTTTCTCCCAAGACAGAAATACAACATGAAGTTGTACCCATTCCCAAGCCTTGCAGGATGCAGGGCACCCTTTTTAAGTATCACAAACAATACTACTTCAGATTACATTTGGTTGATTTATTGTTTAATCTACTTTAGGATTTATCTGTATGCTGCGCAAGGTGACTACGGAGGTCCATGGTTGGGTCTCCTGGTTGATACCACAACTTGCTCATCACCGAATCGTCGTCAACAATAGTTAGGTTCAGACCATCTAGCTGTGTTTTAAAGCCCCGCCATTCAAATGGACGGGGTTTTTTTTGGCCTGGAGATGTGGAACTGCGGCTGTGGGTGCGGAATTTAATTGAGGATTGATATGCGTATCAAATTTGGAAACTTAGACTGCGAGGTAAGAGATTACTGTGATGAACTTGTTACCCAACGTCGCTAAAATTGCGGACAACTAAACTATGGCTGCGAAGAAGAAACCCCAGAAAAAACAAACTTCTACGCGCGCGCATACCAAAAAAAAGGTGGCTAAGAAGAAAGTTGCTAAGAAACAAGCCATTCGCCCCATTACTGAATTAGCTGATATCAAGCCAGTGCAGCGTAAGAAAGGACAGCATGCCGGCCCCAAGGAAGAGGAGTTGGTTCGTGCCTTATTTGGTATCTCTGACAATATTGCTGAAATTTCCCGCATATCCGGTCTTACCCGCGAGCAGATTCAACGAATCAAAGATGAAATACCCATGGATGAGTTGCAAAAGATTCGTGCCGCCAAGCGTGAAGGGTTTGTTGAGGAGGCGTGGGGCACCATCATGCTGGCCCTAAATTCCGTAAAAGATGGTTTGGTTAATGGATACATAATTGAGAAGTATGATGTGGTTGCCAAGGAAATGGTGGGCCAGATATCAACAGTGGGTCCAGGCGAAGCCGCTCGGGTCATTCGTGATGTGCACCATGCCTCACAGCTGGCCGAAGGTAAGCCGACATCGATTACCGATCGGTTGGCTTCTGATCTGCCCGAGGATGAAATTGAAAAGCTGATTGCCGAAGCTGAAAAGGAACTGGATGAGCATCGTGGAAGATTGAATTAAGGGGAACAAATGAACTTCCCCGTTTCGGCCAGCGTCGCCCGTGATTTAGTCGAGCAGCTACCGGACAACCCACTTGAACGTAAGCTGGTACTGCTGGAGGCGTTAAAGAAGCGCCGTAAGCTGGTCAAACTGGAGCAATACGATCCGGTTGGTAAGAAGTTCAACCGGCCGCACCATAAGCAGGTCGCGTTTCACTTAGCTGGATTCCTGCACCGGGTCCGCGCTTTCTTTGGTGGTAACCGCACTGGGAAAAGTGTTGGTGGTGGCGCCGAGGATGCGTATCACGCCACCGGGCTGTATCCATGGTGGTGGAAAGGCAGGCGGTTTACTGAGCATACACGCGGTCGAGTCGCTTCGGATACTGCCGAAAGTACCCGTGATGGTATTCAGCGTGTCCTGCTGGGTCCCCCGGGTGAGTGGGGCACCGGGTTAATACCCAAACACCTGATACTCAGTATCACGCGCAAGCGGGGTGTGGCCGACGCGGTGGATGTGGTCACTATCCAGCATGTGACTGGCGGTGTCTCCGAGATTGACTTTAAATCGTACGATCAAGGACGAAAGAAGTTCCAGGCGGTATCGCTACACTGGATACACCTGGACGAAGAACCGCCGAAAAGTGTTTATGACGAGTGCTATCAACGTATAGCCGATACGGAAGGGATCCTGTATCTCACCATGACGCCGCTGTCGGGCATGTCCGATGTGGCCATGATGTTTTTCGGTGATGAGTTTGATGCCAGTAACCGATATCGCATCCAGGCCGGTTGGCAGGACAACCCTTGGTTGTCGCCGGCAGTCGTCGAAGAAATGCGCAAGGAATTGCCGCCACATGAACTCGAAGCCCGAGAACATGGTCGGCCACAACTGGGTGCAGGCAAGATTTACCCGTTTGTGCGTGACCAAGTTGTGGTGCCGACATTCCAGGTACCGAGAAACTGGCCTCGTGGGATTGGAATGGACTTCGGTTGGAATTGGACTGCCGCTAGTGTGCAATGCTATGACGAAGAGGGTGACATCATCTACGTCTACGGTGAGTACAAGCAGGGCCAGTTACCACCGGTCAACCATGCCGCGGCCATCAAGGCCTTCGGCAATATTCCCATCTGGGGGGATCCGTCCGGTAACAAGTCCAACGAACTGGACGGCAAGAAGGTCATTAAGGAATACGGGAAAGCCGGACTTGATATCAAGTTGGCTGACAATTCGGTCGCCGCTGGGATATTGGACTGCTATCAGCGTATCGCAACAGGCCGTCTTAAAATTATGGGGCATTGTGTTCAAACCTTACAGGAATTCGATTTATATCACCGAGATGAAAAAGGCAAGATTGTGAAGAAAAACGATCACTTACTGGATGCACTACGTTATGACGTGCGATCTGTGTATCGCTTTGAAGTGATCGGCAATCCATTTTTAACCGGTGGTAGCGTCGGTTCTCGACAGCATGAGCCAGCAGATACAGGAGCAGGGTATTGACTATTATAGCGTGGGGGAGTGGACGTGACTTTGCTATTGGTGCATTGGCTTCAGGTAAAAATCCATGTGCATCCTGTGGTATTGGTGTCGATGCGTTTGATTTGCTGGGTAGCGACTAATGGCTGTACCACAACAACAAGTACAAGCCATGGCTATCCGGCCAAGTGATCATCAGTTATCTAATCGTGCTGCACATTTAGCAGAAGTTGAAAACACCTTGGGTGCAGCACTGGAAACAATGTCCCGCCCAAGTAACTTGGTCGCCAGGTTAAATACTGAATTAGAAGTACGTCGGCGTCGGCGTGAAACACTTGAACAAGAGTGGTTGGATGCTTACCGTCGTTACAACAACGAGTATTCACCAAACGTAATGGCCCGGTTTAAAGCTGGTCGATCCAAATTGTGGGTTGGTTTGACGCAGATGAAAGTTCATTCTGCGCATGCGGCGATCATGGACTTCTTATCTGATGAGCCGTGGGACCTGGACCCGGCGCCGATACCGGATGATGCAGAGCTTCATCCTTTTTTGATACAGCAGGGGATTACTATTCAGCATATCCGCGAGGAGATGCGAGTACGCACGGAATCGATGAAGACAGAAATCAGCAATCAGCTGGATGAGGTTGACTTGCCAGAAAATCTGGATCTGGCCGTGCTTGAAATGACGATTACCGGATCAGGTGCTTTGAAAGGCCCGTTTACGGTCAAAGACAAAAAGAGTGACTGGGAAGTCGGGTTCGATGCCAATATGGAGGTGGTCGCCAACGAAATTGAGCGCCAGGGCCATAAGCCGGACGTTAAGTATTGCTCTATTTTCAATCTTTATCCGGACATGGAAGCCACTAGTGTTCAGGATGGTAACGGCATATTTGAAGAATTGTTCCTGACTCGCGCACAAATGATGGATCTGGCAATGCAGTCTGGGTTCAATACGTCTTCGGTCCTGCGGATCTTGCGAGACTTTCCAGCGGGTAATGCCAATCTTGAAACGCATCAGATTGAGTTACGCACTATCGCGGGCGATGCCGACCCTAATGCAAGCAAGCGTTATCGGGTGATTGTTTACCATGGGCCGGTCACCGGACAGGAATTAAGTAATGCCGGCGTCAAGATGCCGTATGAATTGCAATCGCTGGAGACACAAGGTTGTATTTGGTACTGCGGTCAGTTTGTACTGAAGGCCAAGCAACACAAGGGCCGAATCCCATACAACATTATCCCATATGTGAAACGGGCTGGCTTTGGGCCTTTCGGGAAAGGCGTCCCGTACCTGGGTAAAGGTTCTCAAGACGCGATTAACGCGGCGGCGCGTATCATGATTGATAACGCGGCGATTGCTAGTGGTCCATTACTTGATGTGAATATGGATTTATTACAGCCCGGAGAGAAGGTTGATGATATCCGGGCTTGGCGTGTGATTTACTCGAAGCATGACGGTAATAACAGTAAGCGCGCGGTCAATGTTTTTGAGATACCAGCCTACACAGATCAGTTTATCAAGATCATCCACCTGTTCCGGCAGCTGATGGACGAAGAAACCTTTATGCCGTCGTTGACCTCAGGCATGGAAGGGACCAACACTAATGATACGGCCACGGGCATGAGTATCCTGAATTCCAATGCCAACAGATCACTCAAGAAGGTGATGCGCAATATCGATGCCTTTGGCCTGGAGCCGTTGATTGAAGCTATGTATGACTGGAATATGCGGCATAACCCCAAACGGGAGATTCTGGGCAAGATGTTGGTCAGGGCGAAAGGCTCTGCCGCGATCATGGCGAAAGAAATCCAGACCCAGAAGATGATGCAGTTCGCGCAGATGTTTGCCGGTCATCCTGACCTAAAGAGTACTGAGGCCATGCGTGAGATTGCGGACGGTATGGATATCAAACCTGACACCATGGTGGTGTCGGATGAAGAAAAGGCAGGCCAGGTTGCGCCTGATATGTCAGGTGGTCAGCAGGGGATGCCTCAAGCGCCGCAACAAGCAATGTTACCGCCTGGAGGTGTGATGTGAATTCGATGTTATTGGATGTTGATGTGGCGCGGGCTTTTCACTCGGTTGCTCAAGAAATGCCATCGGCTGCGAGGACTATAGAAACCTTTTTAAAAACCTTGCATAAGGCTGCTCGTGACGAAATGGAAAATGCAATTGGTGAGGATGTCTATCGGGCGCAAGGATCCGCTAAGGCACTTAGACCTTTGAGTCATATCTTTGAGCAGGCTGAGAATATGTGTCGAGCATCAAAACCCGTCCGGGAAGTAGAACTAACAGATCAAGATGATTCAGGAGTCGGTCACATATAACAATCACAAATCGAAACGGTTTAAACAAAGGTCACTTTAAGTGGCCTTTTTTTATGCCTTTTCAACACAGCAGATAAGCCACGGTAGCCCTGTTGTGATTTTTAACCGCCAGATAAGCCAAAGGTAGCCCTGGCCCAACTGAGAGCAGATAAGCGGTCAATGTTTCACATGAAACATTTATGTCAGCCCTGTTAGGAGAACGTATGTCCAACGCAGCACAAAAAGCCAAAGAGATCAGAGAACAGACAAGTCAATTGCAAAGTGGTGAAGCCCTGGGAAATCCAGATAAGCCCGCTGAGCAACCGGTAGAAGGTCAAGCTGTACCCGGTGAAGGTGATGCGCCTGCAGTGCCTGTTGAGGTTGTTTCCAACGCGGAAGATCTCAACACACATGCAGTCCCCGCTGAACCCAATCCGGATAACAGTGTTGACTTCGAGGCCTTGTACCGTGAGGAAGCACAAAAACGGCAACAGACTGAGGAAAGTTATGCCAATTTACGCTCCCACACTGATCAAGTGGCGGCAGATAATGCCAAGTTGCGTCGTGACCTCTCAATTCTATCAGTTGGTCGGAACGAGGAAGGTAATGCCACGCAAATCCAAACACCAACCGACTTAGGTGGTGAAGGGAGTGGTGGTGAGCAACCAAACGTAATCGAGATCACCCAGCAGCGACCGGGTGAGAGCGGTCAAGAACACGTTGTTCGGATGACGGCTGAGCTTGAAAAGGCACAGCAGGACTATCCGGATATTGTCGGACCAATTCTCGATGCACTCAATCAAACGGTTTCTAATCTGCAAAACCAGATCACTCCGGTTATTAGCACGATGCAGGAACAGATTGTTGAAGACAGGCATATGCAAAATCGTAATGCCATGGCAGACCATCTGCGGCAGATCGACGAGAGACATCCTGATCGACAAGAGATTGTGTCATCAGATGCGTTCGGTAATTGGTTGCAGCAACACCCTATGCAGAG
>Ga0224506_10000204_pt1 | contig 57507 bp, 75 predicted proteins | sample SF_Jan12_sed_USG_2_FD_169108 | JGI IMG/M metagenome (GOLD analysis project Ga0224506, IMG submission 169108) | Sediment microbial communities from San Francisco Bay, California, United States - SF_Jan12_sed_USGS_8_1 | ecosystem: Environmental > Aquatic > Marine > Sediment | place: USA... | reverse complement strand
AAGGACAGCCAATATTGTAGGAATAGGACTAGAAGGATCTTCAATTAATTTTACCTTCAATACATCATCCTCTTCGGCATATACATTACCAACAATAAAGAATGAAATACAAAACGATAAGAAAACACAGAATAATATGTTCATATCATCTTCAAAAACATGGAATCTATTATGTCTTAACTTAGAGTATTCAGCAACAATTTGAGGAAAATAGGTACAAAATCAGTATCAAAATCGTTAATATGTTATAGAAGAATAATTGTTAAGATTGCAATTTATCAAAAAATTATATCAAATGAAAAAACTATATGATGCAACAGAAAATTCCTTTATACATTTTAACGAATTTGTTCCCTATCATTCAAATGATTGGAAAATAAAATCACCAAAATTAGCAACAATGATGTTGGAAGTTGGGCCCCAAATAGAATCAATGTCAAAAATTCTTTCTGAAGAATTGGGATTCAAACATAAAAAGAGTAGGAATTATTATTTTTTAGATTATTTTAAAGAATTAGATTCTAAAGGAATGTTAGTAAACCAAGAAGTTATGTTAAAAGAAAATAACAAGATATTACAACCATTCAAAAAAACAAAAAAACAAAATGAATGGTGGTTAGCATATACCACAGTAAAACATAGCATGCCTGAAGGATTAGAAAAATGTACTTTAAACAATTTTCTAAACGCTCTTGCTGCATTATCATCATTACATCATATTGCACATATTGTAAAAATTGGACCTATGAGTAATTTGGGTCCAAAAGATTTTTTGGATTATACATTATGGCATGATTCTGCACAAGAAGGAATAGATGCAGATGTTGATTCAGAACTTAGACCAAATTTTGAAAGTTCATGGTGGAGAACAAAATTATTTTATTTCCCATCAAGAAGATTCATGTTAATTTAAAATATTAATCCCTAAAGATCAGAATTACAGTTCATACAATACAACTACCCATCAGCAGTTTTATCTCTCATCTTCTTTGGATGCTTACAGTTTGGAATTAGTTCATTTTTGATAATATTCAAAACTTGGATGTTGTCTTTATGACAGTCTGAAAGGTCTTTACTAATTTGCTAAAACTATCATCTCCAATATTCCAGGATTTTGTAGGATCACTCATTCCATTGTACATCCTAGCCTCATATTCAATTAGAAAATCAATTAGTTTCAGGGTCTTTTTGACTGTCATCATGCCTGAAATCAGGCACAATTAGAAAAATTTTCTCAATGGTGTCGGGTCTTTAGAGGCCTGAACCTTTTTTGTAGTTAGAAAAAGATTCGATTTAACTTCACGGGGATTCAGATATTGTTTTAGGGATGAAAATAGATTCAGCAGATCATATCAGGTTCGAATCTGCTAAGTTCCAATATCTAAATTGTCCAAATAATCAACAATCATCTCAATAAACTAAAATCAAACCAAATTCTAGGCACAATGGAACAGAAAAAAGAGACACCACAGTGTCAATTCCCATCCGGTCCACTACAATAATGTTCTTTATTACGGTCCACCACGCATGACTTGCAACATTGAAGATCAAGATTAACGATAATGATTTGATGGAAACGACAGAGAACCCATTGGAACTTTTCTATCAAGGAATCAGGGCGGAAGCAACTCGCGACAACAGACCAGATAATAAAACAAAATTTCTTGCAATACATATTCCCAATTTTTAGACATGGTAAAAAGCATAGAAATTAGCCCACAGAGGTACAGATAGAATCATCTGTTGTTTTATGCTAACAGGCTCCTGTTTGACCAAACTAAAATTTACATATTTTCATACATTACCATCTGCATGTTATTTCAAAAATTAAATTGTTAAAATGTCCAAAATAACAAAAGTTCATTTTAGTATAAAGAAATAGCAATGATTAAAATCTAAAAGACGAAATAATCTTATGAACATTTACCAAAGGAAGATAGTAGAAACATACAAGGAAATCCTCATAGATACAATTCTTAAGAATAAGGAAAATCTAGACACATACATGATATTCAAGGCCATCAAAGATTTTGTAAAAAATCATGAGAAATATGATAGGGGGGAAAAGGAGTGTTTGGCCTTGATTTCAAAGACAGAAAATAACACTTTCATGCTAGAAAGAAGACCAAAACAAGAAATGTCACATGGGAATATGACAAAAAAGTAGAATTAGGCATAATTCGGGCTACAAAGCATCTCAAAATCAAAATTTAGTCAATAACCTGATTAAAATTAGATAGAAATGTCAAAAATGGTATGAAGGCCAGATTTAATGGAAAATGCTCAGAATGTGGCGATGTCATTAAAACAGGCAAAGAAATTCTAAAAAATAGTAAAGAGCAATGGGTTCACAAAGCATGTTGTGATTTAGAGGAAGAACTACCATAATCCAGTCAAACTGGAATAAATTAGTAATAAATTTTTTAAATGACTTTGAAATACTATGAATGAAATGAATGTAAAAACAGATGTCTTGTTAATTGCATCAGTTATGACAATATTTGGAGTAATGTTAATTCCAGGAGAGATATCTGCTGAGATCAATCAAATTACTGTAACACCAATTAATGAAAAAGTCAGTTTAGAAGAAACAATTACTACAATGAATGTTCCTTTAGACAATAAACTCCCATGGGGATTTGTCAAAGGGGAGGCATCAGACGTAGCTGAAAGATATCCGATAATCATTCAATTTTACAAAGGAGAGGATCCCGTTCACTTTGCACAAGTGGATGCAAAAGGAGATGGCTCTTATGAATACAAATTCAGAGTCAGAAATCTTGATTCCAACACAGGAGAATTTGTAAATGTGTTTGAGGGAGAATACACTGTAAAAATATACAAAGTCATTCCAAATACGAGTGATTTTGCATAATCAACATCTTACCAAACACACCTATTTTCTAAAAAAGAACAATTTTTTCATAGAATTCATATACTGAACATACAAACCAAGAGCTAGAAAATGAGTAAGAATCTTTGGCACGACATAGAACCAGGCACAGACATTCCCGAAATCATTAATGCCATTGTGGAGATTCCCAAAGGATCCATGAACAAATATGAATACGACAAAAAACACAACATGATAAAACTAGACAGAGTATTGTTTTCACCATTTCATTATCCAGGAGATTATGGTCTTATTCCTCAGACATTGTCTGATGATGGTGATCCATTAGATGCACTAGTATTAGTTACAAACCCCACATATCCAGGAATTTTAATTGAAGCAAGACCAATAGGATTACTTCAAATGAAGGACGATGGAAAATTAGATGACAAAATCATTTGTGTTGCAACTAATGATCCCAGATACCTACACACTGCAGACATTACCGATATCGAAGATCATTATCGTTCAGAAATTGCACACTTTTTCCAAGTTTACAAAGATTTGGAAGGAAAGAAAGTAGAAATCATAGGATGGAAATCTGCAAAAGAAGCTAAAACAGTAATCATCGAATCGATAAAAAGATACAAAGATACTTTGAAAAAATATTAGCATGGCAAAAGAATGCGAGCATTTTTCCCAAGAAAAAAAGGTGTCTCAAAATACAGAAAGTTGTGAAGAATGCGAAAAAGAACATCTTCCAGTTGTTGCATTAAGAATGTGTTTAACGTGTGGACATGTGGGTTGTTGTGATTCATCTATTGGAAAACATGCAACAAAACATTTTGAAGAAACAGGACATCCAGTAATGCGAGCAGTTCCAGAAAATATTTGGAAGTGGTGTTATATTCATGAAAAATATTATTAATTTAAATATGTTCGAGATTCAATAATTTAGATTAAAGTCTAATCGTAAACCATTAAACCTTTTTCTTCAAGCAAAGCATGAATTTGGTTTACAGAACGATGAACATCTTTTTCTAATTTTGCTCCCACACAAACTAATTTTCCAGATGCAAATATGAGAATTACCGTTTTTGGATCAAGCATTCTATGGATTAACCCAGGGAATTGTTCTGGCTCATACATACTTCTAGGTAATGTTCTAGCGGCTTGCTCCAAATTGACTTTGCCTCCAAGATTAATCGAAGATACAATATTTTGTATTGACACTATTGGATCGTTTTTAATTTTGATTTTTCCTTTTCGTAATATTTTGACTACCTCAAACACAGCAGTCTCAGCCAGTTCTTGTGATTTTGCACCTGTACACACCATCTTTCCAGAACCAAAAAGTAATGTTGCAGTTTTAGGATTTTTCAGTCTAAATACAGCACCAGGAAATTGTTCGGGATGATATTCAACTGCAGGGAATTTTTTAGTGATATCTACCAAATCTAATTTTTGTTCAATTGTTGCAGAAGCAACAACATTGACAATTGCAATTACAGGCTTTGTTTGAGTCATTTTCTCATTTTCCTCCCACCATATCCATATTTTGGTCTAATCTCAAGCCTTTGTATCTATTTCTAATTGTCACTTCAGTTACATTTGCAGCCTCTGCAATATCTCGTTGAGTTTTATCTTCACCATTTTTAACACATGAAAGGTATAATGCTGCAGCTGCTAATCCCATAGGATCTTTTCCTGCAGATTCCTCATGAGCTTGTGCATCTTTGAGTACTTTAACTGCATAACGTTTTGTTTTTTCAGTAATTCCAATAGAGCTTGCAATTCTTGCAACACATTGAACAGGATCCACAACAGGCATTTTTAGCTCCAATTCCTGATGTAAAATTCTATAACACCTTGAGATATCTTTTTTCTTAATGTTACCTGCATCTGAAACATCTTTTAGAGTTCTAGGAGTCTCAGTATCTCTACATGCCGCATAAAGAGAAGCTGCAATTAATGCAGATATGGAACGACCTTTTACAAGACCTTTTTCTAGTGCTTTTCTGTAAATGTATGATGCTTTTTCAATTACTGCATCAGATAATGAGAGTTTATCTTTTAATGTGGATAATTCGCTTAATGCTTGTCTGAGATTTTTGTCTGAAGATGCATTTACTTTACTTCTACTATCCCAAGTTCTTAGTCTTTCGATAGTGCTTTTCATAGTAGATGTCAGAGGTTTGCCAGAAGAGTCTTTGTTCATGGGACTGATAATAGTTGCAAGTCCTCTATCATGCATTGCAAGGGATGTAGGAGCTCCAGTTCGAGTCGGATCTGCTCCGCCTTCTTTTGAAAATGATCTCCATTCAGGTCCAGAGTCTTGCAGGGTCTCAGTGATTACATAGCCACATTTACCACAGAATCTTTCACCAGTTACATTATCAGTCAACATAGAATTTTTTCCACAACGACCACATGTCGAATCAGCGTTGATAATTTCTAAAACCATAAAGATTACTTCTTTTATGCTATTGATTTCCTATATAAACGACTTATTTTGTGACTTTTTGGAAATAGATCGAGTCCAAATTTTAGGAACAAAATTTTTGAAAATTACAACTTGATGGTAAAAAGTCTCAAAAAACACCAAAAACAAGAATTTTTAGAATAATACCCACAATACACATATTCATTTTTTAATAGTTACAAAACAGCAAATTCAGATGTCATCATATCAGTTGGGTAAATGGGATCTCACAAAACTAGTAAAAAATCCAAAAAGTCCAGCATTTCAAAAGCAAGTTAGAGAATTAGAAAACCAGGCAAAGAATTTTGAAAAGATCAAATCAAAATTAGATCCTAAAATGTCAACCAAGCAATTCATGAATATACTTCATCAAATTGAGAAAATTTCTGAAAACATGAATAAGGTTGGAGGGTATGCATCATTATCATATTCTTCAGACACACAATCAGACGAAGCAACATCTCTAATGACAAGAATGTCTAAGCTTGGTGCTGAAATATCAAATAAAATTTTGTTTTTTGATTTGTGGTGGAAAACCCAAGTCGATGATAAAAATGCAAAAAGACTAATGAAAGATGCAGGAGAAATTACAGAGTATCTTTCACATAAAAGACTATTTGCAAAATATGCATTAAGTGAACCAGAAGAGAGAATCATAAACACGTTAGATGTGACCGGAATATCTGCACTTGTAAAACTGTATGACAAGATTACTAATTCTTTTGAATATAAAATGAAAATTGGGAATAAAACAAAAGTAATGACAAGAGAAGAACTTACAAATTATGTTAGAAGCAACAATCCAAAAATTAGGGAGACAACATACAAAACTATTCTTTCAAAATATTCTGATAACAAAGGAGTCGTTGGAGAAATATATCAGAACATAGTTCTTAATTGGAAAGATGAGGGTATTGAAATTCGAGGATACAAGTCACCAATTTCAATGAGAAACATAGGAAACGATGTAGATGATAAAACTATAGAATCATTACTTGCAGTATGTAAAAGAAACTCGCCTGTTTTTCAGAAATTTTTCATTCAAAAAGCAAAGATGCTAAACATGAAAAAATTACGAAGGTATGATTTGTATGCACCTGCAGCAGCAAACATCAAAGAGAAAAATTATTCATATGACAAATCAGTAAAATTAGTTTTTGAATCATTGGGAAAATTCAGCAGCACGCTAGAAGAATATGCTGGAAAGGTATTCAATGAGAACCATATCGATTCAGAAGTAAGACATGGAAAACGAGATGGAGCATTTTGCAGTACGCTTTCGCCAAAAATCACGCCTTATGTATTGGTAAATTTTACAGGCAAATCCAGAGACGTATTTACTCTGGCACATGAATTAGGTCATGCTGTGCATAGTCAAGCAGCACAAGATAGGTCAATTCTTGTTCAAGATGCACCATTGCCTCTAGCAGAAACAGCATCAACGTTTTCGGAATTATTATTGTATGATAATTTGTCTAACAAAATTTCAGATAATGAAAAGAAAGTGATGCTATCAGAGAAAATAGATGATCTATATGCAACAATTCTGAGACAATCATTTTTCACAATATTTGAAGTAGACGCTCATAAACAGATAGGAGAAGGTACAACGATAGATGAAATATCAAAAACATATTTGAATAATCTCAAAGTTCAATTTGGAAATTCTATTAGTTTAACAGATGACTTTGCAATTGAGTGGAGTTGTATTCCTCATTTTTATCACACACCGTTTTACTGTTATGCATATTCATTTGGTAACTTACTAGCTCTGTCTCTATTTCAAAGATACAAAAAAGAAGGAAAGGACTTTGTTCCAGCATACATCAGCATTCTTGCAGCAGGAGGTTCAAAGAAACCAGAAAAACTTCTTTCAGAATATGGATTTGATATATCTAGTCAAAAATTCTGGCAAGAAGGATTTGATTATGTCAGAGACCAAGTAAAGACACTATCTTCATTAAACTAGTTTTAGAATAAATGGGGCTGACAGTCCAACGCATGGACTGCCAGCTTGTTCCCCGAACGGTTTGAATTCGATGTCATTTCAAATACAATGATGATCTGATTTAAACGTTTGAAATTATTTAGTCTAATTTCTTAGGCTTTATCTTTCTGATAGAGCCTGCCAAAATTCCAATAGTAATTCCTAACTGATAAAGAAAATACAGTAAAACTTCAAAAGTGCTAGGAGTGAGATCAGTGAATCTACTCACAGCAGTCAATATCAACAAAAGGGCACTGAAAAAGAAAACAAATCCTTTTGTTATACCAGTAAGATTTGTGAATTTCAAAATGACAAAACTCATGACGGTCACAGATATTGCCAACACTGTCAAAAAGCCAGTATTCATTCCAAAAATTAAAAAAAGTGAAGATATGATTTCGCCAGGACTGCTTGCAGACAGATTTGAAAGAGTAATTTTTTCAGGAGAAGCAAAGCGAGGAACACTCAAAATTGCATTGGTCAAAAATAGAATAAACATTGTAACAGAGACAGTTTTAACACGATTTTGTAAACGTGGGAATCTGACAAGTATGGCCCTACCGAGAATTATTCCTTGAAACAATCCAATACCAAATGCACTCAAAACGGCAACTAGTTGAATTACAGGATGAAGAAAAAGATCCACTAGAACAGGAATTAATGCCATACTATCCAGATAATTGGATTAATGGGAAATATTAGTTACCAGATATCACGTATTTTACAAAAAATGAAGAAGGATCAAGTTGAGAAACAAGACATAGACAAAACAGGAGTAAATTTAATAATTTCACATATAGAAACACAGCCTATGCAGCAAAAAATTATTTTCTTTGCAATTATTGCATTAGTCGGAATTTCAGTAAATTATGCATATTCCCAAGAAATAGGCCTTGCAACATTTCAGGAGACGGCACAAGTTATCATAGATAAAAGAATTACACAAATTGTAACATCATCAATCACATTACAAAGTACTAGCATTCAAGAAATTAAAATTCCAACAGAATTAGAACAAAGAATTAGAGAAAATGAAAATATTTCAGCAGTCATAATTACAAATCAAGACAAATGTGTTCTAGGGGTTAATGGGGAATCATGTATTTTGATTAATGTAAAAAGAAATCCAGAAGATACCAACTTTTTAAAAATTCAAAATTCAACATTGAAAATATCAGAGCAATTTATTGATGAGATAAACGACATTTTTGATACAAAAGCAAAATTGCATTCTACGTTTATTCAGCCCAGCGATGAAACAAATACAGCACTGCAAACATCAGGAGTGGTTTCAGGCAAAGGAACAGTTTCTGCAGCATATACCATGCCTATGGAAGACACCGATTCAATGTATGAAAAAATCTCAGCAATTTTAATTCCAAAAACCATCAGAGATTCGGGAGGATTTTATGATGCAGCAAAAAATCTTTCAACAGATGAAAATGCAAAAATGACATTTTCCATAATCCCATCAGGCAGTAAATCATTGCTTCAATTAAGAGTGTCAACAACATATTCTGAAATCGCACCAAGTATCGATAAAATCAATCCACTAGAATTGTTAAAGACAAATGAACTGAAAAGATCAGAGTATTTCTCAACAGGATTTTACCCTCTAAATTCAATAGTTCAAGTAGCAATTCTTTCATCTGAAAACACAAACATTTCAGATGTGAGAGGAAATATCATTCCAACTCAGATAATAGATAATGAAAAAATTCCAATAGACATTACAAAAAAAGGCTGGGTTTTTGATCCTGAAGAAGGACAGATGATTCAAGGAAAATACATTTTCGGTAAAGAAACAACCGTGAGCAGTAACGAATTAAAATTTTCACTTGGTGGAGATAGCATGTTAGAAGAAAAACAAGAATTTGACGAATCAATTTTAGTTGTAATTATAATTACAATAGTTGCAATAGCTGCTGCTTTATTTTATCTTAAAGGATACAAAAAATAATTACAATAAAAGAACAGCTGCTGCAAAGACGGTCGTCCATTTTCCATCTTTGTCACCCTTAGTAGCTGAAGTAATGTTATGAGTTTTGTAGATTTCTCCAGAAATTAACCATTGCTGCCTTTTTTCATTCCATGCCTTATCAGCATCAAAAGGAATTCCTAAAGAAGATGCAAGCATTTGTGCTGCAATATCTTCAGCATAATCTCCTGCTTGAATTTCATTTTGTCCAAATGCCTCATATTCAGACAAGTATCCATATCGTGCTTTGTCCTTTGGTTGAGCAAGACCCACAGATGCAGAACATACTCGATGAGGTTCATTTGTCTGATTTTTAGAATAAATAGTAAACAAGATTTGCCCAGGTGAAATTTTTTTCAACCCTTCTTTTCTAGAAATTAGTTTTGCTTTTGGAGGAAATATGCTGGAAATTAAAACAAGGTTAGTTCCTGCAATTCCTGCATCACGTAATGCATATTCAAAACTAGTCAATCTGTCTTCATGAACGCCTTTGCCTTTAGTAAGAAACAAATTCTTTGCAACTAGATCTAGCATTTCTGAATTCATGAAAGATAGTTATTATTTATACTTTAATTGGACATGACAAAAGCATTTTCAAATGAGATATAGAATTAATCATTTTTTCTTTTTCTTTCTTTTATCAGGTTCTTTCTGAATCTGAGTCAAGAGAATGAAGGTAAAGAACGCACCCAGCCCTATGTTTATCACACCCATAAAAGTAACCATAAGAGTTTGTTGAGGTCCAGCAATTGGAGATAACCCAATAACAATACCAATAGAACCAGTTGCAAAAAACATCATCATCAAAACCTTGACTCTAGTAGGTTCGATGTATCTCATATGAGGTATCAAAATATAGGATTATTATAAATTGACGGCGAATTTAGCGATTTTCGAATAAAGATCATTTTGAAATGAACCACAGGTAACACTTTAAACCGTCAAAAATTTCATTTTACTTCGTGCCAATGTAGCTCAGCCTGGTAGAGCAATTGATTTGTAATCAATAGGTCATGGGTTCAGATCCCGTCATTGGCTTTTCAAATTTTTAAATCGGTCTTTAGCCAAAATTTGGCAATACGATTAAGTATGCTGAATGTTCAATGAATTGAAATGAGTTTTGAGGAAGAACCTAATCAAAAAGTATCAGTGAAGAAATCTACGTTTAATGGAATGATAGTAATGATAATTATCTTAGTAGGAGTTGCAGCATTCTTTGCAGGATCATATACATCAAATTTCAATCAAATTTCAGAAGAAGATCTTGATGATGCAATAGCAAAATTAGAATTAGAATTATTGCAAAATCAATTGCCCACAAAACAACCATCAGCACCTGTAAAAATTTCAACAGATGATGATCCCATCATAGGAAATCCAAACGCTCCAATTACAATTGTGGAATTTTCAGATTTTCAATGTCCATTTTGTGCAAGATTCCATACCCAGACATTACCGTTAATTCTTGAAGAATATATCGAACAAGGAAAAGTAAAATTGGTTTTTAGAGATTTTCCAATACAAAGCATTCATCCAAATGCATTACCTGCATCAGTTGCAGCTGAATGTGCAAATGAACAAGGAAAATTCAGAGAGATGCATGATACATTGTTTGAAAAACAAAACGAATGGAATAAACTAGATACTGTGGATGCATTATCATTATTCAATCAATATGCAACAGATATGAAATTAGATCAAGAAGAATTTGATTCATGTCTTTCTAGTGGAAAATTCATTCCAGAAATTAAAAAAGATCTTGATGATGGAAGAGAATACGGAGTTTCAGGAACACCAGGATTCTTTGTTGGAAATGATATTGTAGGATATGTTGAATTAAAAGGAGCCCAGCCATTTGAGAGTTTCAAAAAAATCATTGATGCTCAATTGGATGCATAAAGAATAACAAGCGTTTATTAGACATAAGGTGGGATCATGTATCAGAATAATGACGAGTGGGCAATGAGCTTTTTCGTCATTGCCAAAGAGAAAAAAACAAAATGACAAAATTTCAAGATTTAGGATTAAGCGACGAGATACTAAGAGGAATTACTGATCAAGGCTTTGAAGAAGCATTCCCAATTCAAGAAGCAGTAATTCCAGTGTTACTTTCAGGTAGAGATGTAGTGGGACAAGCTCATACAGGCTCTGGAAAAACAGCAGCATTTGCATTGTCAATGTTGCAAGAGATTCAACCCAAACAAGGAATTCAGGGATTGATAATGGCACCTACAAGAGAACTTGCAATGCAAATCAGCGATGAAATCAAGAAATTTGGAAAATATACAGGAATCAAAATAGCTACAGTCTACGGAGGACAAGGAATGGGAATTCAGTTAGATGTACTCCATAGAGGAGTTGAAATTGTAGTAGCAACACCAGGTAGATTGATAGATCATCTCAAAAGAGGATCAATAGAACTCAGAGATATCTCACATATTGTTCTAGATGAAGCAGATACCATGTTAGATATGGGATTTGTGGACGATATTTCATTTATTTTGGATTTAGCCCCAGAAGACAGAGTGATGGCATTATTTTCAGCAACAATGCCAACAGAAATTTTGAGATTGTCTGAGGAATATCTAAAGAATCCAAAACAATTCTTGTTAGATGCAGATGATCTCAGCGGAGAAGGAATAGACCAATCATATTTAGTGATTAAAGACAGAGACAAATTCAAATACCTACTTGATTTCATAAAACCAACAAAAGGTCAAAGCATAGTATTTTGTTCTACAAAATACAGAACTCGTGATGTGGCAAAATTCCTCCATCAAGAAAAATTCAATGCAGTTGCTATTGAAGGTGACATGTCACAGCATAGAAGAGAGCAATCAATGGGAAAATTCAGAAGTGGTAAAGCAGACATTCTTGTAGCAACAGATGTAGCATCAAGAGGAATAGATGTTCCAAGAGTAGAATTAGTGATTAATTATGATGTACCAAATCAAGAGATGGCATACTTTCATAGAATTGGAAGAACCGCCAGAGCAGGTGCAAAAGGTAAAGCCGTTACATTTGTATCATATTCATCAGTAGGAGATTGGAATCTAATCAAGCGCCAAATCAAAGTACCAATTAGAGATTTAAATCAAGAAATGGGAATACAAATTTCAATTCCAGATCCACTGAAAAGACAAACCCCATCAAGAAGATATGGAGGCCAATCCAGATCTAATTATTCTAGAGGAGGAGGATATAGAAGATCAGACAGAGGCAGCAATCCAAGAGATGACAGAACTCGAAAAAGAAGAGACTCAGACAGTAATAGAAATAGCTACGGCGGACGCAGTAGATGGTAACACTAGAAAACTTAAAGACAAGAACTCCATAATCATAAACAGACAATGCATAAAGGATTCATTTTATTAAATTGTGATCTGGGAGCCGAGGAATACATCGTTGATGAATTAAAGCAAATGCAAGACATTACTAACGCATATCTAACTTTTGGTGCATATGATGTAATTGCAGAAGTAAAGACAGACAATCAAGAGGAATTTGAAAAAGTCATTTCAACTATTAGAAAACTATCCAGAGTTGTAAGTACAATGACATTAAATGTAATAGTTCCCGAATAATTGTTATATGAGTAAATTCAGGATTGTTTCAAATTGCAGAAAATTGATTACGAAGCACCAGTATGGGTGTTAAATTACAATAATCCAAAGCCACTTTTAGATCATGCCATACACATGCTTGAAAGACATGGCGTTAAACGTGAAGATATGGAAATTACAGAGACACCAACTGCCAAAGTCGGTTCAATAGTTGTAGAAATTTGGCCATATGAGTTGGTAGTAGGAAGAGTGAGAACTACAAGAAACGATTCTTTTATCAGCGGTACAGAATTAACAATTGAATTAAAGTTAGACGAGAATGGGAATTACATAGATTATCTTTGAAAAAAAACAAAATACAAAACATCACAATTGCCATAATAGGAATTATAATCATTTTATCAATAATTGCATACAACTATTCAGCAGAACAGACCAAGCAGAAAGGATTTCAATTCGGTAACGAATTAGCACAAATTCAACAAGACGTTGCAGAATTGCAAACAAAATTTTATTCTGAAAAAATCAAATGGGATGAAGGAGATATTACTAAAGAAGAATTGTTGGAATACTATGACAAACATGTAACAGAATTTGAAAAAATCATTTCCAAATATGATCAGTTGTCACCATCAAAATTATTTGAAAGTTCTGTAGAATTGTTCAAGATTTCATCTGAGACTCAATTAAAAAGCGATATTGAATATATCAAATGGATTTCAACAGGGGATGAATCAGCAAAAGTAAGATCAGATACACAAATTCAAGAAGCTTATGAATATGAAAATTTAGGATTGGTTGAATTTCAGCTAGCTAAATCAGGAATAGTAGAATTTAATGAAGATGACAAATTTTCTCCACCAGATAATGTTCTCAAACAAAAAGTAATTCAGATTTCAGAAAATATGAAAAACAAATGTGACATCGAATTTAAAAATAAAGTAAATGAATTTGACTCAGACAACATAGAAGTCAAGTGGTTTAACTGCATAAATGAAGCTGAAAAATGGAAAAAAGACCACCTTCCTTAAACAAACAGGATCACAGCAAACTAGATTTTTGCAACAATTCCAAAGTTTCGAAAAGTTCCTCAAGTAAGGATAATTTTTCAAGAGGAGTGGGTTTTGAAAAAACTATTGGAAATGTGATGGTTAACATGTCCTGATCAGTATGGGATATTCGGATCGAATGAGATTGACGATTAGTTTCAGATAGGAAATTCTTCCATTTTTGTAAATGAGCATTCACCCGTAGTACTTGCGCTTCTACATTTTCCAAAGAGGTATCCAAATCAGTATCAAATAATCGAAATTTTACACAGGGAATCATCAAGAGTCCACCTGAGATCTTTTCATGATTTTTTATCATAGACGAAATAATTTCTTCAGAGTTATCTTTTGAGAAAACATCTCCATAATCAGGATCAAAATATCCTGCAATGAGTTTTTTTGAATCATATATTCGAAAAAAACCTTCATCTGATTCTAATTTCCACAACACCATCAAACCGATTTATGAATAAATAAACGATTAATCAAAGACAATTAAATAAACTAGGAAATTAAGAAAAAACAGATGGCAATTTCAAAGGAAAATAGAGATTTCATAGACAGCCTAGTAGACTATTACATTAATGAATCAGAATCTTACAAGCAAATAGCAGAAAACTTTGTTCCTGAAATAGAATCAGTTCCAGATACAGCATTTGGAATAATCACAGGATGTGTATATTCTGGATTTTTACAAGCATATCAAAATCAACAACAGACACCAGGGCTAGACGACATGAGAGAATTTAATCAGATAATAAAAGAGCGTGCGGCATTAATCAAAAAAGCTATCCTTGATCCTCCAAAACCAGAGACACATAAGAAAGAAGAAGAGCATGAAAATCAGACAGACAGTGATTTTAATTAAAAAGAGTGCCCAAATGGACACTCTTTATGACTCCTGTTGGACGCGGTACTATCGCAGGTGTATGAATACAGTTAGTATGCGATAATAGACATAGCAAATTTTCTATTAAAACACTTACGTAGAAATCATCAGTGAATAAATTTTAAAAATGAAGAAAATCAGCAGGGTTTAATTCCAACTATTTTTAGTAAAAATTATGAAAGTGGATGGAAGCAAAATAATCTTTGGGTTAGGAGTATCTGCAGCAGTAGTCACAGCAGTAGTTGCATTGTATTTTTCAATTCGTTAAAGATAAATCATCAGGAAACAGATCATTTCACATGCCAGACACAAATGAATTTAAAATTACACAAATAGTAGATAACGGTCAGATGGTTCAATTAACTTTGATTGAAAATATTTCAACTGAGCCAATATCTCAAAAACAGATGATAATTGAGAACGTTTCAAAAAAACTAGATTCAGAAACTAAAGAGCAAGTAATGCCATTATTAGAAGCAATTTTACAAGCACAGCCAACAGTAAATATCAAATCATATCAGCAGACTCAGATCACAATTGCAATGCCAAAGTCAAGATATGACAACATGGGAAGACCACAAGTCGGAAATATCATCGAAGTGGATTTAAAAAAGAACTAAAGATTTGATTGAATTTCATCAAGAGTGTAAAGGGGTAAAGAACAAGCAAAATCCTTACAAACAAAAACAGTTGTTTTGTCTTCAAAAGATTTTCCTGCAAAGAAAGGATATTTTGAAAGATTCTCCAATTGTGAAGCATTATGAATAGTTATTAAAATAGAATTTGGCAAATAATCCAAAAGAAGTGATTCGCATATTTTGGAATTTTCAGTGTTAATGAGGGTGATTTCAGTAGGTTTTTCAACGTACATTAGAATTGTATTTAGCAAATACCCAAAGCCAAAGGGATTTTCTGCAGCCATTTGTGCCTGAGATTCCATAATTTTCGTAGCAATTTTCAGAAAAGCATGGTCTTGTGACAGGTGATACAATCTAAGCATGACAAAAGCAGATACAGAATTTCCAGAAGGTAAAGACAAATCATAGTTACTCTTTGGACGAATAATCAATTTTTCATGATCATCAGAAGTCATAAAGAAACTGTTATTTTCAGAATCCCAGAAATGATTAACTAAATGATGACCTAATTTCAAAGACAGTTGCAGATATTTTTCATCAGGTTCAACTTCAAACACATCAAGTAATGCATTGATAAAATAAGAATAATCTTCTAAATATCCATCAATTTTTGCAGTTTTGTTTTTGTATGTTCGTAATAATTTATCATCAGAAAGTAAATTGTTTTCAATAAAAGAAATACAGTTTTTTGCAGCGTTTAGATATCGCATATCGCCTGTAACACGATAACCTTTTGCAAACGCAGTGATCATTAAAGAATTCCAAGAAACTAAAATTTTGTCATCTAATCCAGGAGGAATCCTAGAAAAACGAGCTTTTAATAATTTTTCAGAACATAAATTAATTATTTTTTTAACCTCAGTTTCAGAAAGCCCAAAATTAAAAGCAACTGTAGATATGTTCAGATTATTACACAAGACATTATTTCCCTCCCAATTTCCACCATCAGTTACATCATAGTATAGGCAGAACAAATCAGCATCATCCCCAAGAATTTCTTTGATCTCACTTTTCTTCCATACATAGTATTTCCCTTCAACACCTTCAGAATCAGCATCATATGCAGAATAAAACCCACCCTCAGGAGAAGTCATTTCACGTAAAACGAAATCTAGAGTTTTTTGTAAAACTTCAAGGTAAAAAGGATCTTTTGTAATTTGAAATGCCTCAACATAGTTTACTGGAATCAAAGCATTATCATAAAGCATTTTTTCAAAATGTGGAACTAGCCATTTTGCATCAGTAGAATATCTAGAAAAACCACCTCCAATTTGATCAAATATTCCCCCATTTGCCATTTTTTTGAGGGTTTTGAGCGCAAATTCGGCGAATTTGGTTAATCCAGTAAGTTTTGCATATCTAAAAAGAAAAGAAACATTTGCAACATTTGGAAATTTTGGAGCAGAACCGAATCCACCATATGTTGCATCTCCCAATTGAAATAGATTCATTGCAGCCTCATCAAGAATAACCCTTTCTAATTTTGATGGAATTTGAATCGTTTCGGCTTTATCTAATGCGCCAAGAAATTTTTCGGCAGATTTTTCAATATCTTTAGGTTTTTCTTTCCAAGCTTGGGAGAGTTGTCTGCAAATACTTCCAAACCCTGGACGTCCATAAGAATCCAGAACTGGGAAATAAGTTCCAACATAGAATGGTTTTTGATCAGGAGTAAGAAAAACACTCAAAGGCCAACCTCCTTGACCTGTTGCAATCTGACAGACTTTTTGATATATGTCATCAATGTCAGGTCGTTCTTCTCGATCAACTTTGATATTAATGAAATTTGCATTCATAAATTCAGCAACATCTTGATTTTCAAACGACTCATGAGCCATGACATGGCACCAATGACATGAACTATATCCAACACTAAGAAAGATTGGCTTGTTTTCATCTTTTGCTTTTTTTAATGATTCCTCATTCCAACCATACCAATCAACAGGATTGTTTACATGCTGAAGGAGATATGGACTTGTTTCAGACGCAAGATGATTTTTTACCACAAATGATCATATTCGTTATGATATTTGTACCTAATTGGATTATCCCCAAATTCCCTTGCCTTCAGTTAACTCATAAATTCTAACATTGATTTTTCCAAGTAATTTTACTTTGGATTTGTGAGCTTTTTTATCATGACTGTAATCTTTTTTTTCAACTAATTCTTGTAATCTTTTTAATTGTTCTAAAGAAAGTTTTTTGAATTCATGTTTTGAACTTGTCACTATTTGCAACAGTTTTACCCTTTCACGATCTTCATCCGTAATTTCAGCCATAATGGAATTGTGTGATAGTCCTTTATTTTTCTAATGAGCGAATCTTAAAATTCAACAAATAATTTTTTAAATCATGGAAAAAATGCGCGCAATGGTACTTGAAAAATGCGCAAAAATTGAGACCAATCCATTGAAACTAACCCAAATTGACAGACATGAAATTAAAAGACCCAATGAAATTCTAATTAAAATCGAAGCCTGCGGAGTTTGTCATTCACAATTACATGGAATAGAAGGAGATTGGCAAAATATCGGAATTCCGCCAGCACTCCCAACAGTTCCTGGACACGAAGTTGTGGGCAAAGTAGTTGAAATCGGAGACAATGTCACAAAATTCAAAGTCGGAGACAGGGCAGGAATCACTCCATTGTTAGAAGCTTGCCAGGAATGCCAATACTGTAAAGAAGGAAAAGAGTATCTCTGTGAATCATCAATAATCCTAGGAGAATCAACTAAAGGGGGATATACAGAATATGTTACAGTAACGGAGGACTTTGCGACAAAAGTTCCAGACAACATGAAAGCAGAATATGCAGCTCCGTTATTTTGTGCAGGAATTACATCATACAAAGCAGTAAAAGCTGCAGAACCTAAACCAAATAAAAAAATCGGAATTTTCGGAATTGGAGGAGTAGGTCATATGGCAGTACAATTTGCCAAAGTAGAAAATTGCAAAATTATTGCTTTTTCTAGATCTCAGAAACATCTAGACGTTGCAAAAAGACTAGGGGCAACAGATGCAATAGTTTTTTCTGAAGATCAACAAGAGTTTCTAGACAAGTTAAAAGAAAAACACGGTCTCTTAGATGCGGCGATTGTCTTTGCACCAGCTGATATTGTAACTGATACTGCAATTAAATCAGTAAAAAAAGGAGGGCTGATTGTAATTGCAACAGTAGGGAAAAATCCAACGTTTATGGCATTTGAGGAAAAAACAATTCGTGGAACATTGATAGGCTCAACAAAAGACATGGAGCAGGTCATAAAAATTTGTGATGAAAAAAAATTAGAGGTAATCTCCCAGATATTTCCACTAGAACAAGCAAATGAAGCACTCAAAAAACTAAAAGATTCAGAAATAGAAGCTAGGGCAGTTCTAATTCCATAATATTGGGCTTAAATATCAGTGAAACCGGTTTTTGATATGAATTGTAATCGATGCCATCATACAAATGAAGCACATAGCAACAATGAAAAAAGTAATTCGTTAATGAAAGCAGGGAAATGTCAGATTCCATCATGTACATGTCAGCAATATTTAGATCCTATCCAAGAAATTGATGAGGATCTTTTATAACAATTCATATATTAAAATTATTTTAGATTATCATGGACAAACATAAACCATCAGATGAAATGATTAAAGATTTAGATAATTTGTTATCAAAGCTTAACGCCATGGAAATTGTAGCATCAAATGAATTTGAAAAAAACTCAATTAAAATTCAAAGAGCTTTGATTGAAGGTCAAATACATTCAATAAATGAATTCCAGCATTTAAAAAAAGCATTAGATTTATTGACTCTGCAATTATTTGATGTTCAAAATAAAGTCAAGTAATACGAGTGTCACTTAATCCACAACCAGTACATCTAAACAGAGTGGATTTTTCAAGAATTTGTTCAGGTAACATTTTAGCCCCACAGCAAAGACACACGGTTTTTTCTGTGTCTTGATTTACATTTTCAGATTTTCTTACAACATAATCAGGTTTTTTTTCAGGAAGAATAGCAATGTTGCAAGCAGGCTTGTAGTTAGAAATTATTTTATTCATTATATTTTCTCGATATTGAGTACTCGAATCAAACAAAGGCAATATTGCCAGATGTAATGATTTTTCGGATCCTGAATTATCAATCCAGCATTTGTAACTTTGATGTTGAACAAAAAATGACTTGTCATCAGTCTTTTCACAGTCACCAATAAAAAGAACATTGAATTTTTCTTTCTCTCGTGAGAGAATTAAATAGATCAATTTCTCCATCGGGGGCCCCCATTCCTCAAGAGGAATAGGTCCAAGAAACTCATATTGGAGGATTTGTATGCTCAATGCAGTTAATTTCGAGTACTTTCTTTTCATCTTTTCTAAAAAAATCCACTAGTGCCAGAAATTGATCGCAGATATTCAGCTTGAAAAGATTAAATTCAAGAGCTATTGATTTTCCATAAATGAAAGAGCCTCACAATTATGCAAAAGTTGGGTATTCGATGATAGTAGTAGCTGCAAGTTTAGCAGCAATTGGCATAATTGCACTCTTTACTGCAGATGATGTGTTATTATCAGATAACATATCAAGAGAACATACTGCTCATTTTAATGAGTGCAAAAAGAATGATTTCAAGACAGATGGTTGTGAAAAATATTGGGATAGAATCAATAACCAAGCATCAGGAATTTATGTAGATCTTGAAAAATAGATTAAAATCCATTAGAAAAATCTTCTAGCATATTTTGATTTTTAGTAAGACGATTCATTGCAAAGAATGCTCCGCCAACAATTCCTGCCTGATAAAAGGTATACAAAAAGACTCCAGATGAAGTGGGGTCTGATTTTGTGAAACTCAAAACAAGCATTGTGAAAAATACAAAAGTTCCGACAAAGGTTATCATTCGATTTAGAAATCCGGAGTTCATTCCAACAATTCGTTTAGTTGCACCGGCCATCAAACCAATGCTTGTAATAATCAAAAATGTTGCACCACCGTTTGCAGTGACGAAATTATTTAACCAAGGTAACAAGCCGTCATCAAGTATTGCAATATCAGGCATTATACTTCCACCATTAATTGCAAAATTAACAGAGCTGAACATACCCCCAATGACAAAAAAGAACAAGAAAATTTTTACAATAGAGCGTTTAATCGGACTACGTATTTCAGAAGGTTTTACAGCCCTTTCAGTTATCCTAACACCATAAAGAAATCCTACAGCCATTGCAGGAAAAAACATGATATTGATTAGAATGGGAGACTCTTTGTTAATAGACTCAATTTGAGGGTGAAATATCAAAAATAAGATTATTGCAAGCGAGGCAGAAGAACCAAATAAGATTAATCCAAGATGACTGTGACTAGAAGGTTCTTTATAATCACTCCAATTATACATTTTATTTCATCATAAGAAAATAATTAAAAACCAAATCCGAAAATCATTTGCTCAAATTATCAATTCTGTTTACCCTTTTTTACTAGAAAAAATGAAAAGTTTCATGAAAGGTGGAAAAACACTAGCAATTATAGGAATAATAATAACGATTTTTGGCGTAATTTTCCACCTCCAAGGGCATTCAATCATAGGTCCAGAATCATCATTCATGTATTCAAATCCAAACTGGGTCACATATGGAATGCAAATGGCAATTCTTGGAATTATTATTTTGAGTATAGGGATAATAATTTTCAAAAAAAACTAGTTTGTGACACGTAGAGTCACAGTACTTCTAATGTTTTTGAGTTTTCTTATCTTAGATGTAATTATTTCATTAATTTGAGAAGAATCTACTACAAACTCAGCTACAACATCATAATTACCAAAAGTAATTAAACAATTTTTGATTTCAGGGATTCTTTGAGTTGAGAATAGAGAGATTGTTCTTCTCCGACCTCACAACTGATCAACATGTATGCCTTTTCCAACTAGATTATATTTTCTTTAGACCAACATAAGGACATCTAAAGAGTGTCTTTGTAAAGTATATCTTAAAAACCAGCAATAATAGGGTCGGCAGGTTTCATAATCTCTCTTAACAAGATTGTTGCAAAGGATCCTCTAGACAATGAGAATTCCACAATATTTTCATGTGAAGAGTAATCAGTACAATGAATAGCAGATTGTCTAAAGCCACCCTCACTGCTAACTTCTTGCATTTCCTTTATGAAGAAATCTTTGGGAGAAATTTCTTCTTGTTCCAGTATTTTAGAAATTTGAAAATCAAATCTTGTTTTTTTGTAATAGGAATAGCCAACAAAGGGCAATGCCAAATTCTGATCCAGTCCTTTGACATATTTTCCAATAATTCCATTATGATCAAAACAAACATCACCAGATTGAGCCTCAAAAAGATTTTCACCATCCAAAAATGCAGCACTAAGGGATTGATTAAAAATAAAAGATTGGTAAGCCTGAATGTAAAAGCGCCTTAAAGAAACAGGGATGGCTCTGATTGCACGTATAGAATCACCATGATCAATCATTTCTTTTAGAACTATTCTCTCAATATCCATCTGAATCGGAACTTGATCAAAATAGCGTTCATAATTTGCCTTATCAGATAGTTTTTCACGAATTTCATTATTTTCTGCAGAATCATGAGAAGAGGTAAATGACAGAATCAAGTCAATTGCTTTCTCAAAATCCATTTGCAATATTGCCTTGCCAATAAGATGAGTCACAGGTCTTTTTGAGCCAAAACGCTGGTATCCATAAAAATTAAGAACTTTGTTATATTCTGTAAACGACTCTAAACCGTTTTGACAGTCAGAAATTTTCAATTTAAAATGATTTCCAACCATATCCTTTTTTGATAGAGGTTTTTTCACATATCCGAGTTTTTCAAGAGAGTATTTGTCACTGGAGAAATTATCTATTGATTTTCCCTTAGTCAAAGAGCACACAAATTGTTCTGTTATTGCTGATGCATCTTTTAGTCCAAGAGATTTGAGACGAATTCCTTTTTGTCTAAAAATTCCAGATAAGACATGATTTGTATCAATTTTTTTCTTTTTTAATTTATAGACAGCATAACCATTTTGATCATTGATATTATTTTTTATTTTTTCAGAAAGTAATTCAGATACTTGAAAATCTTCAGGTACAACTCTAATTTTTCCTCCAATACCAGAAAATTTTGTACTATATACAGAAATGCCTATTTGTGAATCGATATCAGGTATCACTCTATTGTCACTGTAACATATTTGCTAATTGCAATATCAGGTAATTGTGCACCAAGTAGAACTTTGTATGTTCCAGGTATTGCATCATCAGACACTGCAAGTATGACAGAAATTGGGCGAGATGCGCCAGAATCTAGTTGGAATGAATTAGACGTATTATCTAAAACAACATCCAAAAAGTCATGTGTAGAAGAGGAGATTAATGAAACACTGGATAGATTTTCTTCGGATTTAGAAGATATAGTAAAATCAAATTCTTGTGAATTTCCAGAAGAAATTATTAATGAATTAGATTGCAACTGAATTTCAAGAGGGAGAGGAACAGTAGTGTCAACTACACCAATATTGTTTTCAACCCACTCAGTAAACCAAATTTTTTCACCATTGATGGTGAAATCAAAAATTTGTGCTACGCCACAATCATCAATCACACCATTTCCAGGATCACAGTCTGCCCAATACGGATTCTTTGAAGGTACATGGTATTCTACAAGAGTGTGAGATTTAGGATCCATTACAGAAATATTATTGGCAGTTTGTTCATTGAAAACTATTCTTCCTTGATCATCAGATTCAATCCAATATGGTCTAGAAATAGGAGTTTTAACAATTCCAGTGTGATTACCAAATGTACTTTGTAGTGGAACTGCTGTAGTGTATTGTGTAAATTCTTCAGATATAGGATTAAAGCTAAAGAAGGAAGAAGACGTGGTGTCTGCCATCCAAAGAGTTCCATCATCACCAAAGACTGCACCGTTAGGAGTAAGCAATGCTACAGGTAATTGGTAGGTTTCAATAAAGTCAAGAAGTGGAAGGAATTTCTCATCTGAATTTGCAACAGATTCAAGATATCCATTTTGATTAAATTTTACTAGTACTCCACCTTGCTGATATAACCAATTTGTAAACCAAACATTGTCATCGGCATCAATTGCAAAATCAGCAGTTACAGAGTCATCCATAGGAGAAGGGATACTCAGATAGTTAACATTGTCATCAGACTGATTTGGATCTAAGAAAGTAAGTTTGTTTCCAGTAAAATCATTTATTATTATTTGAGAACCGTCAATTCGTAATTTTTGTGGCAATGAATTTCCTTCTGAAGGATATGATAATCTATCATAAGTTTCATCAAGTGTTGAAAATTTCCATACAGAATCAAAAGATTCATCAGTGTACCATATAGAACCATCTGGAGCATAGTCAATTCCCCACATCATTGAACGGCCACCGGGAGGCCATAGGGAATTATCATATTCAGTAAATGTTTCTGAAACAGGATCAAATTTAGCTATTTTACCAGTATTGGTTTCAGCAAACCAAACATTACCATCATAATCAGTGACAATGGCTAAGGGGTTAGTACATAGTGTCGGAATAGAAAATTCTCTAACATAATCAGTCGATTTTGCATTACTTGAACCACAAAACTGAGCTCGTTGTTCATCTGGAAAATTATCTGCAGGAGTGCCGGTAGTTGTAAAATCAGGATTTGTTCCAGGATCTATTCCAGGAAATGCAATAACAACACCAGAAGTAACCATGATGCCACCTAGAAAAACAAATGCAAAAATTCCCTTAGTTTGTTTTTTCACAAATTTTGTCACATAGTGCTGTTAATATCTTATTCCAAGAAAAACCAATTATAATAATTTCAGAGATCCAGTAATTTTATCAATCAGATTTTCAGGAGCAGGACCAATTGAAATACAAGTGGTAGTTCCAGGAGATAGTTGAGTATGTCCGGCATCAGATACCTCAGACCAGGGTAAATTCAAATCAATTGCATGCCTTTTTACTTCTTGTAATTCTTTAATTCCAGAAACTTTCACGACCACCTTTTCTTGACCTCCCCACCATTCATTATACCACTCAGGGTGAGATTTTCTAACATGTTCTGCTCCGAGTACACACGCATGGCCCACTTGAGCTGCAATCTTCCCTTTACCCATGTCAAGATCAGTTCTAACAACGATTACCTGTTTGATGTCTCCCATGTAATTATCAAAAGGATGTTTAATGAAAAACTTTTGAATTAAATAATTGACAAAGAAACAAAATCTGTGAGCTTTGACGTAGTAATTGCAGGAGGAAGTGTTGCAGGCTTGCTATGTGCCAGAGAAATTTCTTCAAAAGGATTTTCAGTTCTAGTAATTGAGGAAGACTATGAGATTGGGACTCCAGAACACTGTGGAGGATTAGTGAGTTTGTCAGGATTAGAAGAACTAGGAACAATACCATTCAAAAAAACATTTGAACATATGATAGAGTCAGCCAAAATTACATCTCCTAATGGGAATAATTTTACAATTAATTCGGAAAAACAAAAAGTCGTCGAAATCAGTAGAAGGGAATTAGACAAACAAATAGCATTTCAAGCTCAGAAAAATGGAGCCGTAATCAAAGTCAGAACAAGTTTTCAAGAACTTACAGATAAAGGAATTAGAACCAATGAAGAAGAAATAGATTGTAAGATATTTGTGGATGCAAGGGGAGTTTCATCATTAATTCATAAAGACAGAACAGGAATTTTATCATCTGCTCAATATGAAATCTATGCAGATTGGATAAAGAAAGGAAAAGTAGAAGTGATTTTTGATCAAGAAAAATATCCAGGATTTTTTGCATGGATTATTCCATCAGGAGAAGGTAAAGGGAAAATAGGAATCGCAGGAAGAGGAATTAATGTTGTAGAGACCATGAACACTTTCCTCAAAGACAAAGGAGAGTTTTCAACAATAAGAAAAATTTTTGCACCAATTTGGATTAAAGGCCCCATCAAAAATTTTGTGGATGGTAAAACAGTTATCGTCGGAGATGCTGCAGGGCAGGCAAAACCAACTACAGCTGGAGGAATTTTTACAAGTGGCATGGGTGGAGTTTATGCAGGACGAGCAATTTCAGAATTTTTAAAAACAAACAACAATGAGAATCTAAAAAAATACCAAAAGCAATGGACAGAAAGATTTGGGAAGGAATTTGAAAAACAGGTATTGGCAAGAAAAGTGCTGGAGAGAATTGACAACAATACAATCAACAAATTATTTGAAACAATTACACCTGAGATCATTAAAGAAATTTCAGAGAAGGATGATTTTGATTTTCATACGGGATCAATTATCAAATTATTGGGATTGAAAGGTTCGATTAAAACTGCCCAAACCCTAATCGGCGGAGAAATTAAAAAATTACTAATCTAAGACAGTACAATTTCTAAGGAAGGTATAAATGATGTTTACAGAAATTTGGGGTATGTCTTCTACTATTTCATTACCGACATGCAGTTGCTGTCACAGACATATTATGCCTAATGATAAATGTGTAAAATTCAATTGCCCTAGTTGTGGCACTGATTTAATTTGGAGATGTCAAAGTTGCAGAGAAGCAGCAAGAAACTATACTTGTTCTTCATGTAATTTTCAGGGACCTTAGAGAAATGACTCAATTACTATTTGTAACAAAAATTCTTCCAAATGGAATGGAAGTTGATTTAGATAAACTAACTGAGACCATCAAAACAGTATTGCCAGAAGGGATGTCCATGAAAAGACATGCAAAAGAGCCACTAGCATTTGGTTTAGAATGTATCAAAGCAGAATTCATTTTAGAGGATAAGGAGGGTCAAAGTGATGCCCTAGAGAACGCAATAAGATCAACTGACGGTGTAAGTGAGTTTGAAGTTCTCAACATGAGTAGAATGTCAGTTGACATGAAATAGGTGATTTTTTGGCACGCAAAGAAGAACCTTTGCAAATGAGAATCGGGGAAGCAAAACAAAGAGACGTAGGAAAAAAACGTGCACGAATTGGTCCTGATGCAATGGACTTTCTAAAAGTAACACCAGGGGACATTATTGAAGTGATGGGTTCAAGATCTAGCTGTGCAGTTGTTTGGCCAGTAGACGAAGATGAAAAACTACCAGACATCATAAGAGTAGATGGACAAACAAGAAAAAATGTTGGCGCATCACTAAATGATTTTGTAAAAATCAGAAAAGTGACATCAAAATTTGCAAAAACAGTTTCTTTAACTCCAGTGAATGATTCAGTTACAGTAGATAAAGAATTCACAGACTTTGTAAAAAACAGATTGAAAGGATTGCCAATTGTTCATGGCGATGAAATTTCAGTGATGATTTTAGGAAATTCAATGGATTTTAAAATTACAAAAACATCTCCAAAAGGAGTAGTCAAAATAGATAGAACGACAAATCTTAGCATTTCAACAGAAACCTCAGTGGACAGAAAAGTCAGAGTGACATATGAAGAAGTGGGAGGGTTAAGGAAAGAAGTAAAAGCTATGAGAGAAATTGTTGAATTACCATTAAAACATCCAGAATTATTTGCAAGATTAGGAATTGAGCCACATAGTGGAATTTTACTTTATGGACCACCTGGATGTGGAAAGACATTACTTGCAAAAGTAATGGCAAGCGAATCAGAAGCTAACATGTTTCCAATTAACGGTCCAGAGATTATGAACAAGTATTATGGGGAAACAGAAGCAAAGTTAAGAGACATTTTCAAAGAGGCAAAAGATAACTCTCCAAGCATTATTTTCATAGATGAAATTGATGCCATTGCACCAAAAAGAGAAGAAGCATATGGAGATGTAGAAAAAAGAGTTGTTGCACAATTATTAGCACTAATGGATGGACTAAACGACAGAGGAAATGTCATAGTTCTAGGAGCTACAAACAGACCAGACAGTGTCGATCCCGCACTCAGAAGACCAGGAAGATTTGATAGAGAATTTGAGATCTCAGTACCTAACGAAGACGGAAGATTGGAGATTCTTGAAATCCATACAAGAGGAATGCCAATTGCAGATGACATAGATCTTAAAGATTTGTCAGCAGAGCTGCATGGATACACAGGTGCAGATATCAAATCACTTTGTAGAGAGGCAGCATTAAAATCAATTAGAAGATATCTTCCAGAAATTGATCTTGAAACTGAAAAAATTCCCTCCGAAGTTTTACAATCGATGCAAATTAAATTAATTGACTTTTACGACGCAATGCATGAAGTAGTTCCCACAGCAATGAGGGAATTTTATGTTGAAAGACCAAAAGTGTGGTGGAAAGATGTTGGAGGGTTAGATGAGATCAAAAAATCACTTACAGACAATCTAATAATGGCAATGAAAGAACCAACCAAATTTACAAAAATGGGAATAAAACCACCAAAAGGAGCTTTGATATACGGACCACCTGGATGTGGAAAGACATTACTTGGTAGAGCATTAGCTACTGAAACAGGGGCAAATATGATTTTGGTCAGAGGCCCAGAAATTCTTTCCAAATGGTTAGGAGAATCTGAAAAAGCTGTACGAGAAATTTTTAGAAAAGCAAAATCATCATCACCGTGTGTAGTAATTTTTGATGAATTGGATTCAATAGCACGTTACAAATCAGGAGAGGGAGGAACAAGTGAAACTATTCTCAGCCAATTGCTAACAGAAATAGAAGAAGGTATTTCATCAAGAGTAGTAGTAATTGGAATTACAAATAGGCCAGATGTATTAGATAATTCTTTGCTAAGAACAGGCAGATTGGATTTAGTCCTTTACGTAGCACCTCCTGATGAAAAAGGAAGATTGGAAATCATTAAGATCCTAACACGAAAGATGCCATTAGCAAATGATGTAAAATTACAAGAGATTGCAGTAGCTACTCAAAATTACACAGGAGCAGATTTAGCGGCATTGTGTAGAGAAGCAGCAGTAGAAGCAATGAGAAACAATTCAACAAAGATTTCAAGTCATGACTTTGCAAATAGCTTGAAACAAGTAAGACCATCTATCACTAAAGAAGTAGACCAATGGTACAACACAATAAAGGAAAGTATATCTAATGTAGTACCAAAGACAGGAGATAAATCATTTTACGGATAAAATATGGCAATACCAATAAGAAACACAGTATTTGACAAGATACAGGAATCTAATCGTCTCACAGATGTAGAACTTTCCAAGAGTTTAGCCAAAGACGGACATGTAATTGCAGAGGACAGGTTCAACAAAATTCTTTTAGATTTAGAAATATTAGGGCTGATCACGGTATCATGGATTACTAAAGATGAGCGCAGAATAGAAGTAGTGGTTGTTGAGCAAGAAGTAGACAAAATAGAAGAACTCGCAAAGGAAACTATGGAAAGTGATTATGAAGCTAGTTTCCCAGGTGTAGATAAATAATTTTTAAAACAACGGGATGTGGAATGCTGCATCTAATGCAACAGCTACAAAAATTATTGTAAGATATGGTGCAGTTACTTTGTATGCCTTCCAGGCAAATTCAGATGTAGGAGTCTTTGTTAGTTTATAGTGATAAACAAGCATCAACCCTCCAGAAACTATTGCAATAACAGTGTAAACAATTCCCATACCATCCGGAATAAACGACAAGATCAAAGAATAAGGAATCAAAATCAGAGTATTACCTAAAATGAATTTTGATGTTTTGTGCATTCCAATTACTACTGGAAGCATTGGAACTTCTGCTTGAGCATATTCATCTTTAATTTTCATTGCAAGACACCAGAAGTGAGAAGGAGTCCAAACAAAAACCAGAAATCCAACTAAGAATCCTAACAAATCCATACTTCCAGTAGCTGCTGTCCATCCAGCCCAAGCTGCAGCACTACCTGCAATACCACCAATTACAATGTTTGAAGTATTCTTTCGTTTTAGCCAAACAGTATAGATTATCACATATGAAAAAATCCCAACTGCAATAAAGAATGCAGATACGGCATTTAATGCAAAATAACCATAGATGACAGATATGCAGCTAACTGCTAATCCATAAACCAAGACACTAGATGCTTTCATCCTGCCAGACGGAATAGGTCTGGTACTAGTTCTAGTCATTTTAGGATCAATATCTTTATCATAATAGTGATTTAGAGCACTAGAGCCAGCTGATGCTAATGCACCTGCAATGATAATATGCAAATATGCCCAATAATCAAGTTCTGGAACATTTGGAACTAATTTACTTGCAGCATACATAGATGTGACCGCAGTTATTACTAAAAGAACAACAATTCTGGGCTTTGATATCTCCAGTATTTCATTAAATCCCAATTCAATCTATCCTATTCCAAAGCCATTTAATTTCTTCGTCTACAGATCTCTCAAATTGCGCAAGGAATAAGTATCTCAGTCCTATCAGCTATCTTAAATGAGTAATTGGGACCTCATGATGCCAGGAATGGGACTTACAGCTATAGGGTTAGCTGGCCTTACATTATCATATGCAGGCATTGCCCACACATTCATTGATGGTATGCATGCTCTTACCGGCCTTACCATGTTTGTAGGATTGATTTTCCTAGCAGCAGGCATCCTAGACGGAGGAGTCTCAACCAGTAATAGAGCCAAAGCAACGACTTTGGTAATTTTGTCAATAGCATTAGGATTTGGAATGTATTCCATGGTTCTTAACACATCAAATTATACAGTCACTATCGCAGGAATTTTAATGGCAATCGCATTCCCTGCAATTATAATTTCATACCTTTACATGAAACACCCCACAATAGCAAAACCAATTGGAGCAATTGTATCAATGGCAGCTGCAACAGGAATTATAATGTGGGTATCATTTGGAATTTTCTCAGCTCCAGATACATACATGATTCCACAGCAAATTGGAGTAGAGGAACCTGTAGAAGATCTTACACCATCAGGGCCAATATTTACAATTGAGATTCTTGCAGAATCAGTAGAAGAAGGAAATCCAGATTATGATCCAGATGTCGCAATAGTACAACAAGGACATGTAATTGAATGGACTAATGCAGACACAGTTGCACATACAGTAACTAGTGCATCGGACTTTGGGGAAACATTTGATTCTAGTTTGATTAATGCAGGCGAGGTATACACACTCGATACAAATGATTTAGAAATTGGTGAATATGAATATTTGTGCATAGTACATCCTTGGATGGTTGCAACTTTAGTTATCGAAGCTGCTAAAGAACCAACCAAAGTTATAATTCCTGAAGGAGCAGCAATTCCAGAAGACGGACAAATATACTATGATCCTGAAATACTAGACATTACTGCGGGAACAACAGTAGTATGGGATAATGTGGATACTACAGTGCATACAGTGACATCAGGAATAGCACCAGAAACAGACGGCATTTTTGATTCAGGAATGATGTCAGCAGGAGATGTTTTTGAATTTACATTTACAGATGCAGGAACTTATGATTATTTCTGTACATTCCATCCATGGATGGTCGGAACTGTTAACGTAGAATAGATTTGTATAAAATCAAATTATCAGAATCAAGCAAAACAATTCTTTCAGAATATTCAGAAAATCAAAAACCCAACGAATCATGTGCGTTATTGTTTGGTAAAGACAACATAGTGCAAGAACTCTTTTTAGCAGAAAATATTGAAAAGTCACAGGTAAACTTTACAATTTCAAATAAACAATTAATCGAAGGATATAGAATGGCAGAAGAAAAAAAGATGGAAGTCATAGGCATATTTCATTCACATCCAGATTCAGAAGCATATCCATCAAATACAGATAAAAAATTCATGCAAAGTAATCCAGTTGTATGGGTGATTTATTCAGGAATCAATAAAAATTTCAGGGCATATATTCTTGAATCAGATATTATAGAAATTCCAATAGAATAGCCTAAGATTCCAAGACGAATGTTGCTTGTTCACTATGAATACTATATAGAATTGTTTTGTCAGGTGAAATAATTTTACCAATAATGTTGACAGGAGATGCAGGGGTAATTTCTCCAGGAGTTCCTATTGGCGTGGGACCATAAAATAAACAAATTGCTTTTCCAGTTGGCCAATATGCAACATCGAAAAGGTCCACAGTAGATTTTGCATTTTCTTCAGGCTGAGAGATGGGAGATTTTGAAGTATAGATTTCATCGCCCCAAACATTAAGATCAACTGTAAAAGGCAATTTTTCAACAAAGTCATGAACAGTTTTTGGAGAAGTAGAATCATCTAATTCCAAAAGGATGTTGGAAGAGTTTGTGATCTTAAGAATCACTGAATATTTCATAAATATCAATGAAAAAACGATTAGAAAACCATTCCGAAATTAGACATTGTCAGATTCTTAATTTGGTTTAACATATTCAGAATGATCACATTTTGGACAATAATATTCAGTAAGCATATTTTGTTTACTCCCACGTCTTTTGGAAGGCTTGTTTTTGTGATCCATTTCTACGTCACATTTTTTACAAATTTTCATAATAATACACCAGATAGTTTATTCATATTGATTTTTCTTTATTCAATCTTAAAAATAAACCATGTATTTTCACACATGAGAACACTAAATGGGATTATCTATCAAAATTAAATCAAACAAATTCAGAGACATTCTTGGATAGAAGAGCATTATTTTGAATTAAATATCCCTTTTTTTAATTAGATTTATGGAAATTCACGTATACGACACTTATGTCAAAGCAGCAGACGGTCATACCATGCACTTTGATGTAATTACTGGTGAAAAAGATCACAGTAAAGCCATCACATATGGAAAAGAGTGGTTGGAATCCATCGGTGAAGGACAAGCAGAAATGACTACTAATGAATGTCAATTCTGTCATTCGCAAGGTGCACCAGAGCCTGTTGAACAGGCAATTAAGGAGAAAGGCTACTTTATCCAAAAGATGGAAGGCTGTCCTTAAACATTTTTTCCTTTTTCTTAATGAACATATTTTTTAGATCAATCATCAAAGAGTTAGTATGACTGAAAACAAATATTCAAAGTGGACTGTCGAAGGGGATAAGAAAACAAAATGGATTTGCGGATGTTTTCAAACAGCAGATAATTATTTTAAATTCTGTAACAAGCATAATTCAACTTTGAAAAAAGCAATTCAAGATCAAATTGATGAATTAGATATGACACTAATCGTAGAAGATTAGATAGTAATTATTGCGACAAATGCAGATACGAATACAATGGCAATTGTGTTTAGTAGTTTGATGACGGTATTTAGTGCTGGACCAGCTGTATCCTTGTATGGATCACCAATGATATCACCTACAACTGCAACTTTATGAACTTCAGAACCTTTTTCTCCTTGCATTTCAACCAGCTTCTTTGCATTATCCCATGCACCACCAGTATTTGCTAAATGATATGCAAGTAAGATGCCTGTAACAACGGAACCCATCAACAATCCAGCAACTGCAGTTGGACCTAACAAAATTCCTAGAATTATTGGAGCAATGATTGCAACAAGTGCTGGTTTATACAATTCTTTAATGGATGCAACAGTAGCAATATCTACACATTTTGCATAATCAGGTTTTGATTTACCAGTAAGTATTCCAGGATCTGCTTTGAATTGACGTCTCACTTCATCAACCATTTTTCCGGCAGCGCGAGATACACCATTAATGAGTTGACCAGTAATTATGAACGGAATCAAACCACCAATGAGCAATCCAACAACAATTGCAGGATTGGTCAAACTATAATCCAAGTCTAAAACACCTTCAAAAACATGAGCAGCTTCAAACTGGAATGCCTGAATCATAGCCAATGCAGCTAATGCCGCACTTGCAATAGCAAAGCCCTTAGTAACTGCCTTTGTGGTATTTCCTACAGCATCAATTTCATCAGTAACCTTACGGTTTTCTTCACCCATTCCAGTCATTTCAACAATACCTCCTGCATTATCAGCAATAGGACCAAATGCATCAATACTGAGAACAATTCCTGCAAGACTCAACATTGCCATTGCTGTTAATGCAGTACCAAAAATTCCATAAAGAACAGGATCTGCATCTTCAGGAGCAGATGCAGATGCAATACTATATGACAAGATAATTGCAACAACTAGTGTAATCATGAATGGTCCAGTAGATTGCATTCCTTTGATAATTCCCATCAATGTTAATGATGCATAGCCCCATTTTGCAGAGTCTGCAATTTCTTTAACAGGGCCTTTTTTGTAACTTGTGTAATTGTCAGTGATTTTTTGAATGATAGGAACCAGTATTACACCAATCACAGTAGAACCAAACAAAGCATATGCTGCGGTAGATTCACCAATGAATTGAGTGATAAAGATATAGTTTAATCCAATTGCAATCGCAGCTGAAACATAAAATGAACGATTAAGAGGTTTCATTACATCAGTAATATTCTTTGAGCCAACAATCACTACACCAATAATTGACGCAATCATTCCTGATGAACCAATTAAGATAGGATAAAGGAAAAAGTTTGGTGCACCAATCAATGCTGCAATGAGTAATGCCGCAAGAATTGTTACAATATATGATTCATAAACATCAGAGCCCATACCTGCTGCATCACCAACGTTATCTCCCACATTGTCTGCAATGGTTGCAGGATTTCTAGGATCATCTTCTGGAATATTTGCTTCAACTTTTCCAACCAGGTCTGCGCCCATGTCTGCGGCTTTTGTGAATATACCACCACCAATTCTAATGAATAATGCAATAAGACTGGCACCGATTCCTACTCCTGCAATTGTGATAGGGTCGGGATAAATCAAATAAAGTCCGGTAATTGCTAATAATGCCATTGCTGGAACAGCTAAACCAACTGTTGCTCCACCTCTGAAGGCCATGGCAAATGTCTTTCCAAGACCTGAACTACTTAGATTAGCAGCTCTAACTGCAGCTTTTACTGTAATTTTTAATGAAATAATTCCTGCAACTGCAGAAAGGGCTGCACCTACTGCAAATGCAATTCCATTTGAAGGAGTTAAGAAAACACCGATGATTAAAGATAATGCGATGGCAACAGGAACGATAATTTTCATCTCTCTTTTTAGAAATGCAGATGCTCCTTCTTTGACAGCGTTGGAAATATCCATCATCTCTTTTGTTCCAGAAGGTTGTTTGGTAATCCATACAACCAAGCCACCTGCAACTAAAAATGATGCAATTCCTGCAATAAAGGGCAGAATTTGTGCTATTTCCATAGTATATTCAGCTTGCCAAATCCTGTAAATATAAATCAAATAGCAGAGATTTTGCTTCGCTTTCTATATGGAGGAAATGTTTTTCCTTTCAACCCTTGCCTTACCAATTTGGTGAATCGTTTCCCATGAGCAAGATATGGAAATCTCATATGGATCAATTCATGAACAATGGTATTCTCAAGAGTTTTTTCATCTGGAATCTTTCTCACATTAATGAAAACAAGATTATGTTGAAGATATGACACCCCATAATACTTGTAAGCCGACGTACGTCTACCTTCTGTCATGTCTTTTGGGGCATCCAATACTTCTTTGGTGGTTAGAAGAATTTGAGGTTCAGTGATAGAAAATCGATTTGAGTAAATACCAACTTTTTCTAAAATTTGTAACGTAAGATCAGGATCAAGCTTCACAATATTACATCATGAAATCTGCGTTTATCTTGAAATGTCAATTGTTGTATGAAATTTGGTGTATTTTGGTTCTATAAATTATGAATTAATAGGGTCAGAGGTTATGTGGAGTAATCATCAATCATACAGCCACCGTCTCATCACACCCCGATTATTCCATTAAATCAAGTAGTGTTTGTACTTTATTTCTAATTTCGGCAGTAATCTTTACAATTACTAAACCTTCATGAGGTTGACCATACATTACAACAGCATTTTCAGGCGCATGAATGCATACTGGAATAACTAAAAGATCTTCCTCACCATTAACAAAAATCCTCACAGGAGATTTCATAGTAAATGCTTTTTTGATTACATCGACACTTTGTGGAGTGATTTCAGTTGCTGGATTATCAACTGTTAGTTCAGTTGCATTTGTTAAATTAGGAGATTCTCTTTTTTCCCTCTTTTCTTGTCCGTCAATGATTTGTAGTGAAGGGATTAATCCAAAATCAATCATTTTTTCAGTCGTTCTATCACCTACAGTTATGATGTACGAATTATCTGTCAGGTGTTTTTGAATTTCACTTTTTTGAGTATGACTTTCAGGTAAGAGTATTCCTAAAGGAATTTTCATTTGGTCCCTAAGAGAATCAGGTAATTTCACAGGAATCAGGATTGGTTTGTACTTGCCTCAGATGCAGGATCCTCACTAGTATTTTCAGAGGCCATCTCATCTTGAAGTTTAGCTGCAAGGATACTACATTGTGCTGCAATATTTTTTGCACTTTTCCTAAACGCATCAGCACTTGGTGAATCAGGATTAGTAATCATGATGGGTTTACCCAAGTCAGAACCAGACATAATTCCAGAATTTAATGGAATTTCCCCTAAGAAAGGCATGTTAAATTTTTCACTAATTTTCTTTGCGCCACCTTCGCCAAAGATGTAATGTTTGTCATTACAGTTTGGACAAATAAAGTGACTCATGTTCTCAACAACGCCGATGATTGGAACATTTAATTTTTCAAACATTGAAACTGCTTTTACTGCAACATCACTTGCGACATCTTGAGGAGTTGTAACTACAAGAATTCCTGTAATTGGAATAGTTTGTGCAAGTGTTAATGGAATGTCACCAGTTCCAGGAGGAAGATCCACAATCAAATAATCTAATTCAGACCAATTAGTATCTACAAGAAATTGTTTTAATATTCCAGAAATAATTGGTCCACGATAAATTGCGGCCTGGTTTGATTGATCAGCAAAGAAACCAAATGAAACAACTTTTAATCCATTTGAATCTGCTGGCTGTAATTTATTATCTTCAACTTCCATAAATCCGTCTTTCATTCCAAGCATTAGTGGAATGCTTGGACCGTAGATATCAGCATCTAACAGACCAACTTTGGCTCCAGATTGAGATAATGCTAATGCTAGATTTAATGAAACAGTTGATTTTCCTACTCCACCCTTTCCACTTGCAACACCAATAATATTTTTGACAGTTGCCATTCCAACATCATCTTCTAATGAACGGCCTTCCATGACTTTGGCAGTAACTTTCATATCAAAATTTTTCAAGTCAGAAAGTTCAGCAATTGCTTTTCTAACATCATCTTCGATTTCGACATTGAAAGGACATGCAGGAGTTGTTAATTCTAGAGTGAATTTGAGATTACCGTCATTAAGTTCCAGGTCTTTAATCATACCCATAGACACGATGTCTTTTTTCAAATCAGGATCAATCACAGTACTTAATTTTTCAAGAACTTGATCGATACCAACCATTGCGTCAAAAAGTCAGTCTACATTATTTAAACATAAGTTAGACATCAAAAGAAATTATCAATTATCTCAAAAATATCAAAAACCTTTGGGAATTTGAGCCTAAAAACACCTAAACATTCATAAATTGAAATTCGAGAAAAAATGTACATTTGTTTTCTATATCCACCCTAGTTGATGTTGTGAGGATTCCTCCAAGCTTGTTTGGAACCGCACTCAAAAAGGCCGCAGTTAACATTCTCAAAGAAAAGTACGAGAGCATGATTAATGCAGATTTAGGATATATCATTATGATTTTAGATGCCAAAGTTGATGAAATGGGAAAGATGATTGCCGGAGACGGTGGAACATTTCACAAAGTCGAATTTGAAGCTTTGACATTTTATCCAAAACTCCAAGAAATAGTTCAAGGAGAAATTGTAGACATTACAGACTTTGGAGCATTTGTAAGAATTGGTCCAACTGATGCATTACTTCACTTGTCACAAGTGATGGATGATTATCTAAAGAGTGATGTTAAATCCGGAATGATTTTAGCAAATCAAAGTGGCAGAACACTCAAAGTGGGTTCTACACTTCGTGCAAGAATTACTGCAGTATCATTAGGAAAAGCAGCTGCAATGGGTAAAATAGGAATCACATGTAGACAACCATTCCTTGGTGCAGATGAATGGATTGCAGAAGAGATAAAGAAAGCCGGCGGTGGCAAAGAAGAGCCAGCAAAGGAAAAAAAAATAGAGGCTAGTTAAAATGGCGCGAGAGATGGCTTGCCGTAAATGTAAACATGTAACAACTCTCAAAGTATGTCCAAATTGCAAATCATCAGATCTGACACCAGATTGGAATGGAGTTGTGTTAGTTGTTGATCCAACTAATTCAGAAATTTCAAAAACATTAGGAATTACAACTAAAGGCAAATATGCAATTAAAGTAACATAAAATCTTTAAAATCATATTAACATTTTATCATTATATTGACATTTAATTCAAAAAAACAATTATCTCAATTTCTCGCTGAAGATATCGGTAAAGGAGACATTACCAGTAAATTATTACCAAAGAAAAAAGTTTCAGTGAGAATCATTTCTCGAGAAAGTGCAATTATTGCAGGAGCAGCATACGCAAAAGAAATTTTCCGATTAAAAGGATGCAATGTAAAAATTTTGAAAAAAGACGGTTCTAAAATAAAACAAAATCAAACCATAATGACAATCACAGGTAACGCAGGCAGCATACTAACATGTGAGAGAACCGCATTGAACCTACTTGCAAGAATGAGCGGAATTGCGACCCAAACAGATGCTCTTGTAAAAAAGATTCCAAAGAAAACAAAATTGTATGCTACAAGAAAAACAGCGCCAGGGCTGAGATATTTTGACAAAGAGGCAGTCGAGATTGGAGGAGGTAAAAAACACAGACTGACATTAGACGAGATGGTTATGATCAAAGACAACCACATCGCAGTTGGGAATTCATTATTATCTTTGATTAAAAATGCAAAGAAAAAATACAAAACATTTGAGGTAGAGGTTGAAAATACATCAGACGCAGTATTAGCTGCAAGTGAAGGAGCTAGTATAATTATGCTAGATAATTTTACACCAACGCAAATTAAGAAAACAATCAGAGTTCTCAAAAAACAAAAATTGAGAAACAAAGTAATGCTTGAAGCATCAGGGGGAATCAATTCAAAAAATATTTCAAAGTATGGGCAAACAGGAGTAGACATTATTTCAGTAGGAAGTATAACAAACTCTGTCAAAGGAATTGACATGAGTCTAGAAATCTAAGAATTTAGTTGATTTAATAATTCAGATACAGATTTGTTTTTTGGATCAATTTCTTGAATTTTTTCACAGCACTGTATTGCTCGTTTGTTTTCACCGAGTTTCTGATGAGAATATGCCTTTAACAACAATGCATCAACATCATATGTAGCAATTTCAAGAGATTTGTCAAGATACGAAATTGCAGTTTTGTATTTTTTTTTCAGATAACAAATTCCACCCATTGTAAATAATGCGTCATGGTTGTTTGGAACTTTTTTGATATATTCTGCACCTGATTTCAGAGCAGCATCATATTTTTTTTGTTTTGCCAGTTGTTTGAACTCTTTAAATTTTTCAGCGTTCTTTTTTTGAATAGGATCTTTCGGAGTTCTAGAAAATAATCCAACCAAAATAGTCACACGCAGTTAACTTATTGCAAGCATTCTATCTATAGCCAAACGAGCTTTATCAGCAATCTCTTTTGGAACAGTAACAACATTTTTCTCATTTATCAAAGCATCATATACTTTTTCAAGAGTAATCATTTTCATGTATTGGCATTCTGCCTTTTCAGAAGCAGGAATGAATGTTTTGTCTGGATTTTGTTGTCTCATTCTGTATAATATTCCTGTTTCAGTTGCAACAACAAAATTTTTTGCTTTTGATTCTTTTACATGATTTAGCATACCTTCAGTGGAGAGAATTGAGACTTTTTTATTATCATAACTTCCATCTGCAACATCATACATCATAGGAGTAGTGCAGCTACATTCAGGATGGATGACAAATTCAGCATCTTTCATTGATTCCAATTTCTTTGTTACATCTTCAGGGGTAATTCCTGCATGCACATGACACTCACCGGCCCAAATATGCATATTTTTTCGCCCAGTCACTTTTGCGACATATGAGCCCAAAAACATGTCAGGCAAAAATAAAATTTCTTTGTCTTCTGGAATTGCCTTAACTACATTGACAGCATTTGATGATGTGCAGCAATAATCAAGCTCTGCTTTAATTTCAGCAGTAGTGTTAACATATCCAACTGCTATTGCATTTAGATGTTGTTTTTTCCAATTTCTTAATTCATCCACAGTAATTGAATCAGATAAAGAACAACCAGCTTCCAAGTCAGGAAGTAATACTCTTTTCTGAGGACTAATAATTGCAGCAGTTTCTGCCATGAAATTTACACCACAGAAAAGAATTGTTTTTTGTGGAACTTTGGCAGCTTGTCTAGATAACCCTAAAGAATCTCCAGTGAAATCAGCCACATCTTGAACATCAGGAATCTGATAATTGTGTGCTAGAATTACCACATCTTTTTCTTTCTTTAGTCTCAGAATCTCATCTTTGAGTGCTGATGATTGTTGTACAAGCATAAACAGTTCAAATTGGAATTGGTAAGGATTTAAAGAATGGGAAGTAGACATGAATTTTCTAAAAAACTAGCAAATGTGGCAAGAATTTCCCCCTTTTTGAGCGTGATTTTATCTAATCTGTGTAGGCAGAGAGGTTTTCTTTAGAAGGTATTATTCACACTTCAATTTTTCTCAATTTCAGTAATTCTTTATTCATTTTATTTTTAATACTGAGTCTTAGATTATTTCTACACAAATTTTATTTTATGTACCAATCTGAATGTCATCTGAACAATATTTTTTCAAGGTCTCAATTGCAGATAATATAGCCAATCTACTGGTCTTAGGATTATTAACATCAGGATAATTTTCAATGGTAAAAGTCATCTTTCCAAATTTTCCTTCAGCAACAATATGATGAGTGTTTTTATCAGTATTAGGATCTGCGACTATTTTTACCCCAGTTTTTTCACTTCCAATTCCAGTCAAAGAAAGCAATGCAGCTACATTGATGTTTGCAGGAAATAAAGAAACAGCATCTTTTGCAATTCCTTCAAAGATTACAGTCGATGTATTAATTTCATCTAAGTTGATATCAGATGTTTCAAAAAACTTTGCTCCCTTTAAAGAACGAGGATGTTTTGTTGTAGTGATTGATATTGATTCAAGTTCATTCTTTACAGACTTTATTCCATCCAATCCTGCAATTGCACCTGATGGGAGATAGATTGTTTTTTTGAAATCTTTGCACGCATCAGACAAGATATCGTATATGGATTCATCAAGTAGTGCTCCAACACTCATGATCATGAGATCTTTCTTATTTTGTAAAACACTCAAAGATACATCCATTACAGCATCCTGGGATGCTGCTTCAACAACAATGTCAACAGGATTTGAAGATAACAAGTGAGAATTTTCAACAATTTCAGGTTTGTTTGTTAATTTGTCAACCAATAATTCAGATTTTTCTTTTGATTCATCAAAAACATGTGTAAGTGTTGCGTGGATTTGACCAGAATCAATTGCAAGTGCAATTTGAGTACCCATGGCACCACACCCTAACAAGCCTATTCGTTTCAAGCAATCATTCTAGAAAATATCACTTAATTAATCTAAAATCATGAGGTATTATTTGTCAAGATTTCCCATAATCCATCATTTTCTTGGTTTTTGTTTCAATCATTCAAAATTCCAACCATCCACAAAAACAATTTCATCCATTCCTAGATTCACCATAGAGAAAGGCATATTCTTTGTTAATTGCATTGCAGGTTCATATGAATTCAAAAAATTACACGTCATGCATATCCAACTGCCACCATCAACATGTTCCATTATTTGATGAAGATCTTCACCTTCACAATTATAACATCTTGAAGGTATATCATCTAATTGTTTGGCCCTACAAATCAAGAGACGTCCATCTGGATCATAATCTGTCATGTCAAATTGGCGTGATTTTATCACTTAATTAATTCTAGTCCATTGAGAAACAATTGAAGATTTACGTGCAAAGTAAATCAAACCAAGAATAGAAACACCTAGAATTAAAATGGCATATACCCCAAATTCTGGAATCACCCTAGTTCCTATAATTTCAATTTTTTTAGTATCTTCTGAAATAATAAATCCAATTACATAGTCATTTGGAAATTTCATCAAATCATATCTAGTGTCGACGCCATCAACTAGAACTGTATATTTTTCATTCTCAGCATAAAGTACATCTTGAGGAGTTCTGACCCAAAAATCAGTTTTTTCAGGAACAACATCCATGATAATTTCAATGGATTTTTTTTCTTGATTAATTTCCATTGAAAATAAAACAGGATAAAGTTCATTGGAACCCATAGAGTCCAAACTACCTCTATATCCATAGTAGATGTCATATGATTTTTCATCAAAGGTAAAAGTTATTTTTTCTGACTCTAGTTGAGAGATGTCAAGATACTGAGCATATGCATTAGGGTTAAAGATATGCTCTGCAAATGCAAAGCTAGATGCAGGAATCATTAAAAGTAAAAACAATCCAAAAATAATTCTAATCATGTATGAATAACTACAATTTATCAAATATAATAAGATAGCAAATTCTCAAGTATGGTTTTTAGAAGGAATTATTCTTAATGCTTTTTAACAAAATGATTTCTGATATCAATAATGAAGATTAATTTCAAAAATGTTGCTTTGATAGGGGTTTTTTCAATGATAATTTTAACAGTAGGATTTCCAGCAAATGCAGATGTAGAATCTCCAAGAAAGCAGATGCAGCGTGGAATATCAGCCGAGGAGGTCATATGTAAAGAAGGCTTGGAGTTGGTAATCAGAACAAATGGTCTTGCTGCATGTGTAAGACAAGAAACTGTAGAAAAAATGCAAAAAGCAGGCATGTTGTTTGTACCAGTAAAGTTTGCAGATTTGGTAAGAAACCTAAAAACAGTTGCTGCATCTGAAATAGAGATGCAAACAGTTCCTGCATCAAATATGGCAATAGTGAATTTTTACATTACAGATCAAGATTTGAATTTGGCACATAACGGAGTGGAAGTTGTTTCAACTGAAGGATTGTTTGAGTTTACAATAAACGGCATTCCAATCAGTGGTCCAAAAAATATGATTGAGACAGGTCCAGATACAGGTCAATTTTACATCAAACTAGAGTTACCTGAAACTATCAATGGGAAACATCTTAGCCAGAAGGATATTGTTATGATAAAATATTTGGATGAATCGGATTATTCAGGAGATAGAAGAGTACTTGTAAAATCAATTCCACTTTCAAAGACATTTGCAAACATAGAATTATCTGGAAGAGGTTCAAGAATAGGTCACGAATTCACTGTAAGAATTTATGAACCAGATGCAAACCTTGATTCAAAAAATGAAGACAAGATATCATTGAGTAAATTAGAGTTTAGAGGAGAAGGGGGACTAAGAACCACGCTTTCTAATCCAAAGTTTGATGCAAACAGAGGATATCTTGTAGAAACAGGACCCAATACCAGTACATTTGAAGTGATAATCAAAATTCCTCGAGAGATTGATGGTAAAGTGATTCATATCGGAGACACGTATGAAATTAGATATATCGATACAAGCACACCTTCTGGAACTAGTGAGAAAATTATTCTGAAAGGTAGAATCGGATAGAAGATTCCATAGATCAGGTTTGTCAAAGTTTAGCATAACCTAAAGATTTTATTCAAACCTACAAAGTATTGTTGTGCTCAATACAGTCTACAAGGATGCAATCATCAATAGAGACAAGATGCTCTCTATTCTGAAAGGTCCAAAATATGAACAAATTTTACAAAAAGCACGTAGTAATTGGGTAGAATTTACGCCTACAAAAGAAGAAGTGGTAACGGCAGGAATTGATTCTAGTTTTAACAATACAAAATTTCAAGGAATTGAACTTTGGGCAACGACAGCAGTTTCAATAAAATCAGACGGAGAAATACTAGCAGATTTGCATAAATCAGGACTGGGGGCAGCTGATGACATTTCAAGTATAGCTAGTAAAATGGAAATTGAGGCGTGTGAGAAAACAACAGATGAAGTAGACATGGTTTTGATGGATGGCTCTTTGCATTCTCAATTAATGACAAGGCAAGCAAATTTAGGATCACAGATTGTCAGAATAATGAAAAAGAAAGACAATGTGATTTTCATTGCAAAGACATCAAACACAAAAAAACAATTTGAGAACTTTGGATCTCTTGCAGGAGATATTTTCTATTACAATCATGTAACAAACAATCCAGGATTTAGTAAAATATTTGTAGAAAAAAAATACGGAGCAGACAAAATCATATCATCTACATTTGTGAGATTAAGTGACTCTACTCCCATTATCAAATTGGAATTTTTAGGTGATCAACACGATGAATCTGAAATAAAATCAGTCATGAATAAGTTGTACAAAACCAGTGTAGGTGGATATCCATATGCTCTAAAGCTTGCTCATAATAACTGTAAAATATCTGATAAAGAGCTTGCAAAGATGGTTAGTTTGTTAGGATTAAGCAATGAAATAGGTTCAAGGGAGGTATTAGGTTGAGTTTAGGATTCGTGATAGGAGAATCAAAACCCACATTTGTGACAGCAATTACTTCAAGAGCATTATCAGTAGGAGAATATATCAAAATAGATTCAGAAGAAGGGGAAATTTTAGGATTGGTGGAAAGATCCGCAGTATCAAGTGCAGCATTTACAGATGTCAAAAATTTTGATGAAGCATCAGAAAGCACAGAAATTGCAGAGCTAAATAAAAGAGATAAAACGTTTACTTCACACATTGGGATTTTAGGATTCTTAGAAAACCTAAGAAGAGGACAATCAATCATACCTGCAATACCGCCAATTCCAGGCACAGAAATCACTTTGCCAAGCAAACAAGATCTAGAAGAAATTTTCAGCCCTAAAAAAGAAGGATGGGTCAGCATCGGAAATCTTTTACGAAATAAATCAATTGATGTCAAAGTAAATCTGGATAAAATAGTTTCAAGACATTTAGGAATTCTAGCAATGACAGGAATGGGTAAAAGTAATTTGGTATCTTTAGTTACAAAACAAATTTCAAAACTAAATGGCACTGTGATTATTTTTGATTATCACAACGATTACACCAGTCTAAACATTCCACGAATCAATGTAATTGATGCCAAAATAAATCCACGATTGTTAGACTCTGAACAACTCTCAGATGTTTTAGAAATTAGAGAAAGTGCCACTGTTCAGCAAAGAGTGTTAAGAATGGCATTTACAGAAAATGTCAAAAAATCAAATGAGTTTTGGAAGAAATTGGAAAGTGAAATTGATTTTATCATTAATTCAGACGATAACAAACTCAAAGAAATTAGATCATCAGCATATAGAGTTCAAGACATAGTAGAAGATGCTCAAAGAAGATTTGAAGACATTTTAGATCCAGACATGGGAGATCCAATTAGTTTTATCAAAGAAGGATGTGCAAATGTTCTTAACATTTCAGAGTTGTCTGAAAAACAAGCAAATGTTGCTTTAGCATTTTACTTACAACAATTACTTAAAGACAGAAAAGATGCCAGCATTGCACAGCATGGAAGAACAAAAAGAGAAAGAAATTTCAAATTTAATTCCCCCGTATTTGTCATAATTGAAGAGGCTCATGTCTTTATTCCAAAAGATCATGACACTAGTGCAAAGTATTGGGCTGCAAAAATTGCCAGAGAGGGAAGAAAGTTTGGTTTAGGTCTAGGGATTGTATCACAAAGACCACGTAGTGTAGACCTGAATGTACTTAGTCAGATGGGCTCATTTGCAATCATGAAAATAATTCAGGAAGATGATCAACGTCAAATTGCCTCAGCTACAGAATCAACCAGTCGTGAATTAATCGCTCAGCTTACATCATTAAATGTTGGAGATGCAGTACTTGTTGGGCAATGGACCAATTTGCCATCATTAGTTCATGTTGAAGAAGTCAAAGAAAAGATAATGGGCGCAGATCAAAGCGCAATTAGCGCTTGGGCCAAAGCAGATAAAATGAAAGGAATCGCTGTAGAATCAACCCAAGGATTAGTACAGAAAGATTTGTTGTTAGACTAATGTTATTTTCACATATTTCAGACACACATTTGGGATTAGTGCAGTATAGTTCTGAGGAACGTGCACAAGATGTGTATGATGTTTTCAATCAAGCAATAGACACATCAATCAAAGATCATGTGAATTTTGTAATTTTTGCAGGAGATATTTTTCATGTTCCCAATCCCAATGGGACTGCAATTATTCAGATGGCAAATGGATTAAAGCGATTAAAGCAAAACAACATCGATTCATTTTTTATTTTAGGAGAACACGATATTAGTAGAATTAGAACGACGCCGATTCCATATATATATCATAATTTAGAATTTTCAAAATACATCGGACAAGGAAAACCAATTGAATACAAGGGAGTGTTACTTGCAGGATTTGACAAAATAAGAAAAACCGAAATATCACAATATGAAGAAAAATTTGCAGAAATTGATAAAATCGCAGAAAATTTTTTTGGTCATAGAATTTTGGTATTACATCAAGGGATTATTGAATTCAACAAATTTGCAGGAGAATTACAATCAACGGATTTACCAAAAAATTTCACATATTACGCAATGGGACATCTTCACGATACAGGCATTAAACAATTCAATCATCTAAAGGGACCAATTGCATATCCTGGTTCAATTGAGCTAACAACAAGTGAAGGAATTAAAGAAACAAAGAAAGGGTTCTTTGAAGTAGATATTTCAGGAAAAGAAGCAAAACCAAACTGGATAGAACTTGATACAAGACCCCAGTTTTCGTTTAAAACAAAATATGAAGAATTGGCAAAAACGATAGATGAGATTGCCGAGAAAATAGTAGGATTTGCAAAGAAACCAATGATAGAAGTGAATATTCAAGGAGAAAATATTGAAACAGACCACATTCAGGCACAAATTGCTAGGCTAAATTCAATGGTTTTACGATGTTTTTGGAGAATTAGCACAAAGAAAATTTCAGACTCGTCAGTCTTCTTAGACAGACCTAATATCATAGATGAGGAAATGTTCAGATTATCAATAGACGCGTTAGGTTCAGAGCAAGCTGCTAGTTTTGCCATCAAAGAATTACTTCCAGCGTTAGCATCAGGAGAAATTAAAGAGGCCTCGGAAATAATTATTGAAGATTTTGAGAGGTTCAAAAAGGAGAAAAAGCAATGATCATATCAATTGAGTTAGGAGATTTTTTAGCACACTCAGAGACAAAATTAGATTTTGATAACGGAGTAACAGTTTTTGTAGGTCATAACGGTGCAGGAAAATCAAGCATTATAGACGCAATTACATTTGCATTATTTGGACAACATACGAGAAAATCCAATAAAGGACTCATCAAAAGAGGTACAACTCAAGGATTTGCAAAAGTAAATTTTTCAATAAATGGGAAAAATTATGAGGCAGTAAGAAAAATAGACAGCAAAGGTACACTTTCAGCAAAATTTTCTGAAATTATAGGAAATGACATATTGGAAATTGCAGCAGGTGAACGAAAACAATTTGGAGAATCAATGACACATGAAGTTGAAAAGATCATAGGTCTTGATTTTGAAAAATTAAAAGTAGCATCAATTGTACAGCAGGGAGAATTAAACTCAATTATTAATGCAAAACCAAAAGAATTCAAAGAATTGCTTAATGCAATTATAGGAATTGATAAGTTGGATGTTGCCTCGGAATCAATGAAAACTGTCAATAAAGAATTTCGTGAAAGTATTAGAGACAAAATTGGTTATGATGATACACATATTGATATTTTATCAAAAGATCTAGAAAAACACATAAAAGAAATAGAAGAATCTACGCCTCAAAAAAACCAACTAGAAACAAAACAAAAAGAATTAAAAAATAAGATGGAAGAATTACGAAAAAAAATTGAAGACGAGTCTCCAAAAATCGACAAAATCAACCAATTAGATCTAAGAAAAAAAGAGCTAATAGAATATGCAAAAGATGCAATTCATGAAATTCAGCAGGAAATTAACAAAAATGAGCGTAAAATACATGATTGTGAAGGATGTTTCGAACCGGCAAGTCTAAAAAAAGATTTTGAGTCCAAAATTCAAAAAGTAGAACAAGCAGTAGATGAAACATTAAACAAAATTCAAGATATGAAAAGTAAAACAGCCTCACTGAAGGAAAAACAGTTGCTAGCATCAAAATTACAGTTAAAAGATAACAAATGTCCAGTTTGTGATTCAAGTGTAGAAAAATTAAACCCACTCTTCCAAGAAGAACACATTAAACAAGAATTAGTGTCATTACAAGAACAAATTATTTTAAAAGAAAAAGAATTTCAAATGTACAATCAAAAAAAGAAAGAATTTTCTGAAAAGTTACAAACTGCTAGAGATGCAGAAGCCACGCTAAGAGCATACTCTATTAATTCAAAAGAAGAATTAGATAAAATTCAAGAAGATATCAAAATAAAAAAGCAAAACATAAAAAAAATTCCTGAAACCAATAGTGCAAATCTACTTGAGATGTCACAATTAGATTCTCATGCAAAAATGATTTTTGAAAATATTTTAAAATTAGAAATAGAAACGAAAGGTTTTGATGAACAAGAATTTTCTAGTCTGAAAAAATCAGTTAATGAAAAACAGACAAAACTTTCAAGTATTGATCAACAAATTGGTGCAATTTTGGAAAAAATCTCCAAAGGAAATGAACAAGTCAAGATTATTGAAAATGCTATTTCAGAATTGAGCATTGTTAAAGATTATGTTATGAATTTGGATGAGATTCAAAATAATGTTTTTAGCAGAGATGGTCCTGTTGCTACAAGTTTAAGATCATGGGCACTGAATGCTATTTCAGCAAAAGCATCAGAATATCTTGCACTACTTAATACTAAAATTCAAAGGATTCATCTTGCAGAAAAAGCTAGAGATATTTCAATAATTTGTAATTCAAAAACAGAAGAATTAGATTTGGAATCACTAAGTGGTGGAGAAAAAGTCAGCGTGGCATTGGCATTAAGACTAGGAATGGCAAGCCTTCTAGGGGCTTCAAACCTCAATTTGATGATTCTCGATGAGCCTACAACACATCTTGATGCAGAAAGAAAGAAATCTCTTGTAGATGTATTATCTCAATTATCAAACATTTCAAATTCAGAAACACCAATGCAATTTATCATCATTACGCATGATTCAGAGATCTTTGAAGATTCTTCAGTTGAGCAAATTTACAAGTTTGAATCATCTGAACAAGGAAGTAGTGTGACATTACTCAATTGATTAGCAATCAATTACCTGGCATAGATTTTGAGTTAGGTAAATAATTATCACAAGGCAGCATAATTACCACTAGGTGGAATATTTATCACTAGGTTAAATATAATGAGGTAATTATACTATCATGAGTCAAACATACAACAGTTTCTTAGCAGAAATATACAGTGAGTTTCCTGCATTATCAGAAGTAAAACAAACAGATGTCACTGATCATAACATTCTATGGACATTAGAAGAATGGATGGATGCAGGACATGTCAGATACACTACTTCAAGAAAGGAACTATACAGAATTAGCATCTTACTTGAAAATTATGCAATAAAGCATAATGTCCCACTGCTAGCATCATTTGAGAATGAAAAGAGATTCAAATATGTAGAAGATCGTTATGTTGAAATTCTTGAAAAAATCCCAAAGGCATGGATAATTGGTAACTTCAACAATCCATTTTTACAACCTCAACCACCCAAAGTAGCTGAAGTAATAAGTTGTGATGGAACTAATATTCAAGACATGTGGATAGTAGTTACAAAAGGACCTAACGGACCATTTGGTCTTATTGCAGAAGACATGGGAGAGGGTAAGTTTTCAGGATTCTTTTCAATCAGTCCACAAGTGATCCAAAAAGCAATAGACAAGATAAATGAAAATCTAAGAGTGAAAATCAATTTTTCATGATTGTTTTCTAATTTATCAAATATTTTTTTATGTCTAATTTCAAAATATAGGTTTTGTAAATTTGCGGAAATACGAATTATTGCAGTGTGAATTTTGTTCCTAGAATTTTACTCATCTTACTGACAGCATGTCTGCAGACATTAGGATTAAGTGTGAAAAATCCTCTAAACTTTCCACTTTCATATTCTTCAGCTATCAAACCAAATGGGCCATATGGTCCTCTTGTAATAACACTCCAGACATCAATTAGAGGAGTATCTTTGCAATTTATCACGTTGATTTTTGGAGGAGTCTCTATCTTGGTTTCACCATAATCTGCAACGACAGTAATTTGCGGAATTTGTTCAATCAATTTTTGGTATCTTTTTTCAACAAATTTGTATCGTGCAATTTTTTCAAAAGTAGCAAGTAATGGCTGACTATTTTCTTGAGCGTAATTTTCAATTAGTTTGCTGATATGGAATAACTGCTTTCTTTCTGCATGAAAATTGTGATATCCAGCTTCGATAAATTTGTCCAGACTCCACATTGAGAGAAGTGAAGGATCATCATCATGCCATTCTGCAAGCTGTGGAAAATCTTCCCAAACTTCGCCAACAAAACCAGCATATTTTCCCAGCATGATTGATACCAGTTAAAATAAGATATAAGTTAATCTTCTTTCTCAACAATTTAGAACTTTACAAATTGTTTTTATTCTCCAAAATTATATCATATTCATGGGAAGATATGAGAAAGTTCTCAACATGTTAATGGATTATGATGAGTCGATTAGGCTTGCAATAATTAGTAACACATCAGGAAATATTTTATGGAATTCCAAAAGATCGGATGCAAAACTTAATGTCCCAATTGCTGAAACTAAAAAAGCGTTAAAACGCGAATCTGAAGACTGGGTAGATAGATGCAAGGCTGCAGATCGTACTGCACTTGGAGCACCACTATACCACATTACATCTTTTGAGAAAACCAAGAGAGTGACACTTCCAATTGATGCATTTCACCTGTTGTTTCTGAGTGTAGATAATACGCCTATGAAAAATACAAAAAAGAAAAGTTATGGACGAATGGTCGAAATGGGAAAAATATTATCCATAGTAGATTTTGTAAACACGTTCGAATAGAATTTTAATAGTTTTCAATCAAACTTGTAAATAATTTTAAATCGATTTTAACACTAGAAAAAGAATTTGGAATATTTATTAACAGAAATGGTTCATGTTATTTGTGGATAAATACGAAAAACTACTTGACATGATTATGGATTTTGATGAAACAGTTAGATTTGCAGCAGTGACTGACGAAAATGGTCAAATTTTATGGAATAGCCAAAGGACAGGATTGAAAAATATTGTTTCAGTGAGTGAAACCAAACAAACAATTTCTAGGGCTCTACATGCTTGGAAAGAAAATGCAGGATTTAAGAAGTATATTGGTTCAGGATTATATTCAATTGCATCTTATGAAAAAATTAAAAGAATCACAGTCCCTTTAGATAATGGCAAACTATTATTTTGCACTGTAAATAATGAACCACTAAAATTAGCCATCAATAGAAGAAAAAGCTATGGGCATCTTGCAGACATGGGTAAAATTTTATCCATTGTCGATTTTATTAAATCTCAAAAATAAAAAACTAAACTATAGTGGTTTTTACGGATAGTTTGAAAAATATTGAATAGTTTTATTGCAATATGTAGAAAATGTAAATTTAAAATTGATATTCCAGATCAAGGTCCTTGTACAGATTTAGAATATATGGATTACATTCAGGGATATAGAAAACAATGCAAATGCGGTAAAAAGGATTGGAAATTAATTTCACCATAGAATTAATTGTAGAAGTTTAATTTACTATAACTTTACCAGTCATCCAAGGATGAACCATACAGAAATAATCATAAGTTCCTGCTTTGTCAAATGTAAATTCAAAGGTTGAACCAGACATAAACAGACCAGAATCAAATACGCTTGTCACTCCGGCATTAACAGTTCCACTAGTAACTGTATGTGCTGCTGAATCAGCATTTATCCAAGAGACAGAAGAGCCATTGGATATTGTGACTTCATAAGGCAAATAACATTCGTTTGTTTCCTCACATCCAGGAACTGCAACACCGACAGGAATTGAAACGATAGTACCAGAAGGTAATAATTCAAGGTCTAGTATAGGTTCTGATACAGATTCAGATTCTGGTTCTTCTATTACAACCATTTCTTCAATTTCATTCACAGTAACTTTGCCAGTCATCCAAGGATGAACCATACAGAAATAATCATAAGTTCCTGCTTTGTCAAATGTAAATTCAAAAGTTCCACCTGCCATGAACAAACCAGAGTCAAACATACCATCATGTCCATCTGAAATATTTCCACTGGTTACAGTGTGTGCAGCACTATCAGGATTATTCCATTGGACGACATCACCGACAAGAATTGTAATAGAATAAGGTAAGTAACATTCGTTTGTTTCTTCACATCCTGGTGTTCCAGAGCCTTCAGCAATGTTAACTGTATGGACACCAGTTGCGATAGGCATAGTCATTGTGGGCACTGATTGTACAATTACACATTCACCATCATAGTCAAATGTAATTCCAGATGATTCTAACATGCACATATTTGCATATGTTTTTCCATCAACACCACATACTGGCCTATACTCTTTTGTACAAGGTTTCATTGTGGGTTCTGGTGTTGGTTCAACTCGAGGTATTACTTTAGGATCATCTACACCACATTCAAATCTATGAGCTAGTTCAACTCCTGCTGCATTAAGCATGCACATATTTCCATAAGTCTTACCATCAACTCCACACATAGGATCCCATTGTAACGTACAAGCAGTAAGGTTTTCTTCAGAAATGGCTCTCGGTTCGATTATATAGTTTGGATCTAGGGAAATGAATGCAATAGATATCGCAGTAAGAATTCCAACTGCAGCTATAATTCCATAAGAAAAATTCATCTCATCCACCTGTTAACTTTGCAAATGCCTCATTCTTACTTAACTTTTCCATAAATTCAATGTTAGATAAAGCGACGACTGCAGATTCAACCACAGGTTCTTCAGGATCCTCTAATGCTTTTTGCAGAGCTGCTTTTGCATCTTTAGAACCAACAACTCCCAAAGCAATGGCAGCCTCGTGTCGTACAAACATACTAGGATCATGCAATGTTGCATCAGTTAGTGGAGGTATTGCACTAGAATAGCTCATTTGACCCAATGCAAATGCAGCCTCGTGTCTTACCAATTCATTTTCATCATTTTTTAAAACTTTAGCAATATATTGAACCTTGTCTTCTCCACCAAAATCAACTAAAATGCATGCCACTCTTGTTCTAATAACATAGTCAGGATGATCTAGAAGAGAGACAAAATATTCAGTATCTTTTTGTTCATATTTTGATTCCATTTCAGCAAAAAGTGCTAGTCGTTCTTCAGTTACTGCCTGCATTTTGTTTTAGAACTTTCTGAGTCATATATTAGGTTACTTGAGAAGAACCAAAAATGGAATGCGTTATCTATTTAATGGAAAAAATTCAATAAATTATCATGAGTGTAAAAATTGGTGAGAAAGCACCAAACTTTGGAGTATCAGAATGGGTACAAGGAGCTCCAACAAATTTTGATCAAGAAAAAGATCATATCACAGTCTTAGAAGTTTTCCAAGTTAATTGCCCAGGATGTTTTATGCATGCAATTCCAGAGGCAATCAACATCTATAACAAATACAAAGATGAAGGAGTTAGAGTTTTAGGTCTTGCAACAGCTTTTGAGGATTTTGATAAAAATACATTAGAAAATTTGAAAATGCTTGCAGAGACAGGAGAAGTCATCGGGGAGACTAAAGAGGCACTTTCAGCATATGGTCAATTAAAAGAAGGTAACAAATTATCATACAAAATACCATTTCCACTAGGGATGGACAAACTTACAAAGACATCAGGGGAGATCAGCCATGAAAAAATTATGGAATTTATTTATCCACAAATTCCAGATTTTGACTCACAACCAGAAGAATACAAGAATCAGATTATTGAAAGAGTGAAAAGTTACATGAAATCTAAAGAGTATTCTGCTGAAACTTTTGAAAAATTTGCCTTGCAAGGCACACCTTCTATGATAATAGTAGACAGAAAAGGAATTCTCAGGGATGTGTCATTTGGACAATCAGGTCATGCCGAAGCAATAATTGAAAAATTGCTTAAAGAAGACTAATCATCTTATCAATACGAGTGTAACAGAAAGTATCACAGTAATTATAAATCCACCAACGAGAGCAATTTTTGCGTTATCCATAATTATTGTAAAATATGCAAAATGTTTTTTATTTTCTTCCCTGTTTGAGTTTAAAAATTATTACACCTGCAATTACACCAACTATCAAGAGAACCATAATTATTGTATAGATTAAATCATAATCAGTTGGAGGGATGGGGTTTGATTGAGGAATTTCAGTTTCCTCAGATAACCCAAAAAAGCGAGTCGTTCCAAAAATTTCTAATTGATTATTTCCAGAGCCTGTAAAATTTAATGTCACAAAAGAAATTTTTTCATTTGTGTTTACTTTTGGGAAATATTCTTTATCATTTAGATAAAATGTAAGATTTCCACCAAGAAGATTTTGGGGAATTATTACTTCGCCTAAGTTATTCTTCAACCCACTGCTTATGAATAAAGTTAGTTTTTTCTCATCTTTATCAAATTCAAAATTAGAAATGTCAAAATTAGATACTATCTCTACTTCAAAAGAATAACCTCCAGATTGTATATCCAATCTGTTTACCAATCCTGTAGCATCAGATAACAATTGACCATAAACAGGTGACACTACACAAAGTAATGCAATGCATGCTAAGTATATAATTTTCAATTTATGCAGTTTTAGGAATTCTTTTTGTTAATTCTTTATCTTGAGCAATTCGAGGATGATCTGGATCTGCCAAGATAACTTCAAACCAATAGTGTTTTCCGTCTTTGTAGACAAAGTATGAACCTAAAAGTTTCATGTTAGGATATCTTTGAGCAGCTCTTCTATCTGCAACAGTTTTCATATCATCATCAGCCTTTATTCTTGTAACACCAAGATGTTTTGGTCTTCTACCACCAGTAGGCCTTTGTTTTCGCATACCACCAGTACCAACTCTCATTCTAACAACAATAATTCCTTGTTTTGCTTTGTAACCTAATCTTCTAGCTCTTTGTAATCTACTAGGCTTATCAATACGAGTTACAGCGCTTTGCTTACGCCATCCAATTACACGTTCACGGATATCAGGAGAATTTTCTTTCCATATCCTTATCCATGTCTGATCTTGATAACTAGGCATATCGAGATTGATGAAAATCCCATTAATAACTCAAATGCTCACATGTTTTGATTCTATAAAGATGACATTTACTAAATCACCATTACTTCTTTTAGTCACAGTATCACGAGAAGCATTATGATGATTTTGTAGGTGTGCTTTTCTAGTTTTTATTCCATAATTCCTACATAATCTGCAAAAATAGGTCACTTGTCTTTCTTCTCGAGGTTTTGCCTGAAATGAAGACATGTCTAAAACGGATTCTTGTTTCATTATAAGATGAATATTAAAAATAATATTTTAATCTTGTCATAAATATGACATGATGTAATTAAATTGAGATATAGATATTGAAGGTTTGGACAAGCATGAACAATGTTGAATAGTTAAAAATCTCTTGAGTGGGGTTTCACATTCCACACACTCAAAGAGTTTGCTCCCGCAGAAAACTCGATGAATCAAGTTGGCCCAAGTTATTAAAAAAGATTCCTCAGGATTGCTTTGAGATTTTTATTGAAGATAAAAGATTTGGAGAAAAGATGACTGCCAAAATAGTATATTTATCAACAATTTTCACAATCTGTTTTTCAATATTTATCACAACTGCATATGCAGAACCCACTGTTTCCATAGACATAGAAAAAACAACATACCAATACTGTGAAAAATTATCTTACATCATTGAAGTTTCCGAAGTGACAGGTGATCCTGCAATTATTCACATCAGAGATGAATCAGGTAAAGGAAGTAGTGCAATCCCAATTCCAATAGGAGGATTACAAAATTTAGTTCCCGCAGCATTTCCATTTGAAAAAGAACAATTTGCACCAGGAAAATACTTCATAGATGTAGAATATGACGGAATTTCAACTACAGCAGAATTTGAAATTATTGATTCAGATAACATTTGCGTCCCAGGAATTATCAAACAATTTATCATAGGATGGATTAATGGAGAACTTCCTGATGGTTATTTTGTAGATGCATTACAAAAAAATGTTAATCCAAAATTAATCAACATACCATTTGAAGTAAATGCAGAGAATATTTTAGAAATTAACATGCCAAGTTGGGTTAAAGAGAACATAGGGGTTTGGTGGCTAAATAATATGATTTCAGATAATGATTTTGCTCAAGCATTTAATTATCTATTTGAGAAAAAAATAATAAAAGAAAAAACTATTGTAGATGATGCAATTTGAATAAACATTCAATCATCACAGGAATTACAATAACAATCATCATAATTCCATTTGTTCATTCAGGATTAAGTATAGTAGGTGTACAGCAATTAGAATATAGATGGGATAGTCCAGGAGATTTCAATTTTTTTACAATGTCCAATTCAGGAAATATTGAATTTTGTAGTACTGTGCCATATTGGACTAGTTTCCAAAGTTTTGAGATTGCGGCATTTTATGATACAACACATCTGGGTTCATTCGTAGTAAATCCAACTATAATCAATCCACTATCATCAACAGTACAAGCGGGGATTTTTTCATCAGAAGAAATTTCTGCAGCCCAACATAGTTTCATGACGTTGGATTTTGAATTTGATGGTGGAGATATTAGACTCGACCCAAATAAATTCATGGTAGTAATCAATGTAGACATACCCATCATAGGATTAATTCCATACTCTACTTCAACTCAAATGACAGGATTTGATTTTGATAGGATAATGAATTCTGAAAATTTGTCTTGTGATTAATTACTCTTACTTGCTTTAGCTACAATTCCAAGAATTACTCCAACAATTCCAGCAGCAGCAAATGCAATAGCAAAACCCATCATTAGATCTTTACCCATTCCTTTAACAGAGGGACTAGATGATTTTACAGTTGGATCAATAACACATGCACCATTTTTAAGAATGGTTCCAGGACCACATCGCTCATCTAGAACACATACACCATTTTTAAGAATGGTTCCAGGGCCACATTGAGTCTTAGGAGTATCCACTACAGGTGTTTCTTCTACAGGGGTTTCAACTGTGGGTTCTTCTACAGGGGTTTCAACTGTGGGTTCTTCTACAGGGGTTTCAACTGTGGGTTCTACAGGGGTTTCAACTGTGGGTTCTTCTACAGGAACAGATACACCGCCAAATACAGAACCTATAATTTCAATTTCTTCAGTACCAGCAGGCAATTCAATACTTAACGTTCTACTTTGAGAAGAAGTGTTGGTTTCTGAGAACACAGGTTCATCACCATCAACTAAAATAATAAAATCATCATCTAATCCCTGATAAGTAGAATCAAAAAAAGAACGATCAAGTGTGATATCAAGAATGCCACTAGAGCCAATAACATCAACTGTCAAAATTAATGATATAAAATCAGTGTCGGCCTCAATTCCAGATATAGTCATTCCTGTTGCATCATATTGAATGTCAAAAGATGTTCCTTCAACATCGACAGACATGGTTTCTGCATAGACCAATGCCGTTGATATTATAGTAAACAAGATTAATCCAAGAGAAATTTTCAATAAAGAATCAGCATTAGAAAATTTGGCGTGTTTTTTCGAATAAAGTTCCTTTACTGCAAAATTATTCATTTGTAATTTAGACTCCCAAATAGACGTTAAAAATGAAGAGACGATAATAAATCACGTAAAAGTCAAGCTTTTTTGGTTATTTTTATAGTTCAGGCAGAAGTTCTACTAGATTACGCCACGTAGAATCTGAATAATCTTTTCAGCAATTACATTTGCTGCTAAAGATTGAGCCTCTTTTGTTTGAGCACCGATGTGCGGAGTCAAAATTACATTGTCCAATTCAGCCAACTTTGTTCCAATGGCAGGTTCTTTTTCAAATACATCCAAA
>Ga0224506_10000203_pt1 | contig 57726 bp, 57 predicted proteins | sample SF_Jan12_sed_USG_2_FD_169108 | JGI IMG/M metagenome (GOLD analysis project Ga0224506, IMG submission 169108) | Sediment microbial communities from San Francisco Bay, California, United States - SF_Jan12_sed_USGS_8_1 | ecosystem: Environmental > Aquatic > Marine > Sediment | place: USA... | reverse complement strand
TCTAATTTAGGCCTTCTCCCCTTTCCACAGTACCAGGAGCGGGCCTGAATGTGTTTCAGATACGTGTGTGCACAGACTATTCTGGAACAATCTTTAGGGGAGACATCACCTGTCTCCCCTTTTTTTTAGCTGAAATAATCCTGTTTGATTTAATGCATCAGCTGTCAATTATATCAACCAAACAAGGCTAACCTGGACTAAAACAAATGTTCTGGTTACCTGTTCATGTGTTAAAAATTGTAAAGAACCCCGGCTTATGGTCGCTATTTATGTCTGACGATAACAAGGGAGTCATCATAATGAAGATCGTTAACCTGGCTGTTTTAATCATGTTTTCCTCGATGTTTTCTGCTTGTAGCAGTGATGATGCTGCTGCAGGGGGTGCCGGTACCACTGCTGGTCTCTTGATGCACGGTGAATCAGGAACGAAGGTAAATGTAAATGGTGAATGGGCTTCACCTTGCTCTAACACATCTCCTGGAACTAGTGATGACAGTAAAACTATTCTGGTATTTTCAGGCTCAAGCTTAATGGGGTATGCTGAGAAGTACACATCAAAGGATACAAGCTGTACAGGTACAGCGACTAGGTTTGACCGGACTGATTACTACACGACGGCTACAACCAAAGGGCTGACCTTAACATTAAATACTGAGAAGGCAGTGCTCGGCTGGCAAAATAGTAGTGTAGACACCGTTGCGCCTGATCGTAAATCTGGAGGTGCCTTACCCAATACTCCTACCGTTACAACAGCAAGCTCACCTTGGTATTTTTCAGACACATCAGGTGATCAACGATGGGTTTTTTATATTGATGATAGCGATGCTGCCAATGGCAATTATGTTCTGTATAAAGAAGAACGACCTAATGTTAGTGTAGTGCATCCTAGCTATCTTGATATTGAGCCCTTTACCAAGAAAAAGTAAAAATTATAACAATGTACTATTGCTTGGGAGACATTATCTGTCTCCTTTTTTATTACCTGGTATCTCACCCTGCCTCTATGTGATACCTCAATAGAGTAACAAGCTTAGTTTTAATGTTCTAATAGCACATTACTTAAGAAAGATACGCCACTGGTACAATGTATTTTATTGATTTACTTGGAAAATTAATTTTTTTCAGTTGGTGTAATCTATTTGTAATCCCATCTTCCTCATAATATTGCCATTGACCATGCGGTGCTACTGAATTGCAATTTTATGTGGGAGAAGTGTCATGAATAAAATAATTTCCATTCTCTTTTATCTGTTTACGTTCATTGCTCTATCGGCATGTGGTGGTAGTGGAGGTGGTGGTACTGGTGCTGGTGCAGGTAGTGGGACTGTTCCAGATGCGCCATCAGGCCTGGTTGCGACAGGGATTTCTGAAAATACAATATCTCTAGTCTGGCAGGATAATTCTGATAATGAAACAGGCTTTATTGTTCAGCGAAGCCAAACGGCTGGCGTGAATTTTGAAGTGGTAGTCAGCCTGAATAAAGATATTACGAGTTATACGGACGCATCTGGTCTGTTGGCTGAAACCACATATTATTATCGAGTATTAGCCACAAATGCAGTTGGTAACTCAGAGGCTTCGAATGAAGACGATGCGGCTACTTTAGTAGCAAGCACGGCAGCACCAATTGCCCCAGCGAAATTTACCGCAAATGCTGAATCATCGAGTTCAATTTCAATGAGTTGGATAGATATGTCAGATAATGAAAATAATTTCATTATAGAACGAAGTACAAGTAAAGATACCGGATACGAGATAATTGCAACCTTGGGACCAAATACTACTGAATATATTGACACGGATGGTCTCGCTCCTGAAACAACATACTACTACAGAATTTTTGCAAGAAATAACTCAGGTGATTCTTCATCCCCGGATATCATGAAGGCAACAACATTGGCAGAATCGGTTGATATACCTGTTAAGCCAACAGGTTTGGGTGCCTCTGCAATCTCAGCAAACAGAATAGATCTAACATGGGTAGACAAATCGGATAATGAAACAGGCTTTGATATTCAAAGAAGTACAAGCTCAGATTCAGGTTTTACAACCATTGGATCAGTAGCTGCCAATGTCGAAAGCTACAGTGATACCGATGGCTTGTCGGCTGAGACAACTTATTATTATCGTGTGAGTGCGAAAAAGGATGCACTTAACTCACCATTTTCTGATGTGGCAAGTGCTACCACATTGGCTGCAGCCGTTCCTCCTCCAAGCGAACCAACCAGTCTAATAGCTGTTTATGCATATATAAATTCAGTTACATTATCATGGTCAGATAATAGTGATAATGAAACAGGCTTCAAAGTGCAGAGGAGTACGACATCAGAAAGTGGTCCATTTACCACAATCAGCACACAGGCTGCAGACAGTGAAGGCTATACCGATACTACAGTCTCGGCTGGAACGACTTACTATTATCGAATTGCAGCATATAATGATGGTGGTAATTCATATACGAATGTAAAAACACTCACTACTGGTGATTCAGCACCTTCACTTTCAGGGCCAGCATCGGCCAATACAGCCTCTGATTTCACACTGTCCTGGAGTTATGGCTGGAGTTCAGGTGGTGGTTTGGTTAGCAGTGGTGACGGATTCCAGTTGCAGCGTTCTTCAACGTCTTCAAGCTCTGGGTTTAGTAATATTTATACCTCAGTAGGATACGGTGACAGATCGGCAAATAGCGAAGACATTGATAATAGGGCCTCTGCGGGTACCTATTATTATCGTGTTAGAGCAGTTTATGCGTCCTCTATAGTTTCTGCATGGAGTGATGTGGTTGCAGTAACAGTTGCCAGCTCTCAGGTAACCAACACCTACATTATAACTAATGATAACCTGGTCATGAAAAGTTCAACAAACAGCAGTATAGAGAATACTGCCTATGCTTCGGCTGAAAATGCGGTAGGTTGTAACTGGATATATAGTTTATTTACAGGTATTCAGGATTTTGTGTGTGCAATTAGTCTATTGTATTTTAATGTTGATGCAGATATCAGTGGCAAGACAATTATAAGTGCGACCCTAAAGATAAAACCTGAAATTCTGCCTGCAAGTTTTACTCAGTACAATGTGTGGGCAGTTTTTGAAAACTGGACAGCAGGTGTAACCTGGAATAGCATACCTCAGGTTTATAATGGTTCCAGGGTTCTGTTTAACCAACCGGTGACAGGGGTACTATACCAGGCAATCGATGTTACAAATATTGTTCAGAACTGGGCAAACGGGAACTATAATAATTATGGTTTCCTGCTAGAGGATAATAATGTTCTTTTTCCAAATGATACTCAGTTGAGGGCTACCACGTATTGTAGTAAAGAGGGTGTCCCTGGTTGTGTTAGTCCACCGCAATTAACGATTACGTATCAATAACTTTCTATAACAGGCCTGGTTTTATACCAGGCCTGTTTGAATTAATAAGTCTGAGTAAGATTATCTGAAATTAGGTATATATTGAGCAATGGCAGTCTTACGACACCAGCCAAATAACAGATTTCTTACTTTGTACCAGTACGTACCAAACAACACCACAAAAATACCAAAGGCCATAAAGACAAAGGCAATCAGACTTTGTACATCGGCAAACTGACCGCTGGCCAGTTGGGTGATGGCATAGATGGCGTAAACAGTACTGGAAATTAATAAAGCACGTCGATCTATAAACAATGCAATAAGGAAGAACAGTACAAAGAAGCTGATGATAAACAGGTTGCGGTTTACAGCTAGCAGGCTGCCCGGTTCTGCCATCACAAGGACAATCATGACACCATGGGCAATTAAAGGGGCGGCTAGCAGGTGTAGCCAGAAGGCGCTATCACTGAGGTAGTTCTGTCTTTGGGTGTCTCGGGCATCAAACCACATCGCCATGCTGAATACCATCAGGCCCATGAGTGACAGTAGATAGGGTTGCTGGATAATATCGATGCCAATGGTATAGATCAGCATGACAATGATACTGCCTGCGGTGGGTAATAAACTGAAGGGCATTTTGTAGCGTAGATAAAAGGCCAGTGATGTGGCGGTAATCAGGCCAAGGTTGTAAAAGCTTTTTTCCTGTCCAAGCTCAGTAAACAGGGCGTTCACAAAATAAATAATACAGATCAGGATGGCCATGCCGGGCAGGGAAAGTTTGCGAACCCGAACCAGCCATTCGGCGGCAAGAATAAATATGCCAATGGGGACGCCATAGTAATAGCCGCTTAAGCCTGTGAAGTTGAATGAGATGGCCACCAGTAGAATACCCAGGGTAATGAATACATCGCCAAAGCCACGGACAAAACGCAAATGCTCCTCACCGCTATGGTGTTGAGATGATTGCTGAGTGAGCGTTATCAGGGCATCCATTTGTTGCTGGTTGATAATGCCTTGTGCGACGGCCTGTTTAAGTTGTGATTTATTGATCATGTGGGTCCCGGTTTAACATTATGAATTCAGATCGCCCCAGTGAAGTTGGACGGCTGTGATGGCCGAGACAACGGCGGTTTCTGTGCGTAAGACCCTGGGGCCGAGTCGTATGCCAGTAAACCCCGCCTGACTGGCAGCCGTAATTTCTTCCTCACTCAGACCACCCTCTGGCCCAATATACAGGCTCAGGCTGGTCGTGGGCTTGGGAATATCCGTCAGTTTATTAGCAGAGCGTGGATCCAGTGTTAAGCGGGTTTCATCAGGCCGACTATCCAGCCAGAGCTGGTTGTCCTGTGCTGGATGGAGTGTTGGTAACTGGTTCCGACCACACTGCTCACAGGCACCAATGATAATACCCTGCCAGTGCTGGTGGCGTTTTTCTTTGCGTTTTTCGTCCAGCCTGACCATGCTATAGCGGGTAAACAGGGGGGTGATTTCAGTTACCCCCAGCTCTACGGCCTTCTGGATGGCATAGTCCATACGATCCCCCTTTGATATACCCAGGCCCAGGTGGACCTTTAAGGGGGATTCCGGATTTTCGGTCAGAATACCCTCAATTCTGGCGGTCACCACTCTCTTACTGACTGAGGTCAGTTTGGCTTCCCAGGCCTGGCCCAGACCATTAAAAACGGTAAAACCATCCCCCTCACGCAGACGCAATACCTGAATCAGGTGGCGGATAGCGTGTTCTGACAGCTCAATCTCTTCCCTTGTCTCAGGCTGGATGGATTGGTAGATGCGAGGGTTTCTCATAAAGGTGTATGTATCTGATCAGGAAGGGATCCTGCTATTAAACCATGATTTGTGCTGGAACCGCATTTTTCGCTTTCGGCCATGAGCAGAGCAATTTTATCTGAAAAAAAACCTTAATGCTCTAAAGTCCTAACCCCGCAAACCGAAAATACTAGATACGACACTATATAAAGACAGAATAATGCAGAAGAAAATCAAGGTCTCAAATCGGGAACTTAGCGTTGGCGAAGAGCTGGCCTGGTCTATCTATGATGATGATGGCAAGTTGTTGCTGAGTGAAGGCCAGGTCATACCTGACCATGAGAAGCTGGACTCCCTCAGTAAGCACGCCATTTTTCGTCTTATCGAGGTCAGTAATGAGGACCCCAACGAGACCAGCCCATTTTTTCGCTTAAATGAAATTGGTAAACAGCTTGATAAAGTTTTTGACCAGATTGAGTCCTCCGACCCGCAGGCACTGGAGAAAATTGAGCAACTGACTGCAGAGCTGGATACTCTGTGTCTTACCTCACCCAATGCCGTGCTGGCCGCAGTACATCTGCCACATACCATGAGTTCGAGCCTTGCCCATGCATTGCAGTGCGGTATCCTGGTTAATACCCTGTTTGCCAAACAGAACCTGCCGGATGAGGAACGACATCAGATAATGGCAGCAGCGTTGACGGCCAATATTGGGATGCGGGGTTTCTATGAGGCCATCCAGAAACAGGAAACCCCTTTGTCAGCAACGCAGCGCCGGACAATTGCACAGCATCCTCAGAAGAGCGCCAAGATGTTGCATGATATCGGGGTCAAGAATGCCACCTGGTTGAAAGTTATCCTGCAGCACCATGAGCTTAATGATGGGAGTGGCTACCCATCATCCTTGAATAAAAACCAGATCGTGGTGGGAGCTAAGGCTTTGGCTATTGCAGAGCGTTATAGCATGATGATATCCCGGCATAGCAAGCACGATCCTATTTCAATTGGTGATGCCTTAAAGATTTTCTTTATGGAGCAGGGTGATAAATATGAAAAGGCCCTCTGCATGCACCTGGTATTAGAGTTAACAATTTTCCCACCCGGCAGCTTTGTCGAACTGGCCAATGGTGATACCGCCATAGTTGTACGGCGAAACATGGAGCAAGCCGCCCATCCTGTGATCAAGAGCATTGCTGACCCACTTGGCCAGCTTTATGAAGAACCGATTGATCGAGATGTGACGGATAAGGAATTTGAAATTATGAAGCTGTGCAGGTTCTCACATGTTTCAGATATCGACCTGGATGGTGTTTGGGGTTACTCTTCATAAAAAAGCGCCATTTCTGGCGCTTTTATTTTCTGTCTTATAGACCCAGTTCCTTCCAGATTTCCAGTGTGGGGCCTGTCTGGTTCATGGTATAAAAATGTAATCCCGGAGCACCGATATCCAGCAGTTCATCACAGAGCTCGGCGGTGACATCAAGCCCAAAGGCGCGCAGGGAGGTAATATCATCACCAAAACCTTCCAGTCGCTTACGAATCCAGCGCGGTATTTCTGCACCACACATATCTGAAAAACGGGCTAGCTGTTTGTAATTGGTGATGGGCATAATGCCGGGCACGATAGGAATTTTAATACCCAGTGCCTCACAGTCTTCCACGAAGCGAACATAGGCGTCGATGTTGTAGAAGTACTGGGTCAGAGCACTGTCCGCACCCGCATCGACTTTACGTTTGAAGTTGGCTAAATCCGTTTCTGCATCTCGGGCCTGGGGATGAAACTCCGGATAGGCGGCCACTTCGATATGAAAGTGACTGCCAGTTTCGCTGCGAATAAATTCCACCAGCTCATTGGCATAGCGAAACTCACCGGTTTCCTGCATACCAGAGGGCATGTCACCCCTCAAGGCCACGATGCGTTTAATCCCGTTATCCTTATATTTATTCAATAACTCCCGGATACTTTCCTTTGTCGAGCCTATACAGGAAAGATGGGGTGCAGCATTACTCCCGGATTGCTGAATTTCGAGTACGGTATCAATAGTGCCTTGCTGGGTACTACCACCGGCACCAAAGGTGACAGAAAAATAGAGTGGGTTCAGTTTTGCCAGTTCATCCCTCACCTTGCGTAGCTTATCGGCCCCTTCCGGGGTCTTGGGGGGGAAAAACTCGAAACTGAAAGTCTGTTCGTAGTCTTGTTGTGATTCCATGTTGATTACCTATGCGTCTTATTTTCGGTATTTGAAAAATGGAAAGGCGCAAAGGTAAGAACCTTTACGCCTTTCATTACTGCATGTTGACGCTTAGTAGCGGTAATGCTCAGGCTTGTAAGGGCCTTCTACCGGTACACCGATGTAGTCAGCCTGTGTCTGACTCAGTGGTGTCAGGTGAGCACCAATCTTGCCAAGGTGCAAACGGGCGACTTTCTCGTCCAGGATTTTTGGCAGGATGTAGACCTTGTTCTCATACTGATCACCACGGGTGAAGAACTCGAGCTGAGCCATCACCTGGTTGGTGAAAGAGGCCGACATCACAAAGCTGGGATGGCCAGTGGCACAACCCAGGTTTACCAGACGCCCCTTGGCCAGCACGATGATTTTCTTGCCATCGGGGAAGGTCACGTGATCGACCTGAGGTTTGATTTCGTCCCACTCGTATTTTTCCAGGGAAGCGATATTGATCTCAGAATCGAAGTGGCCGATGTTACAGACGATGGCTTCGTCCTTCATGGCCGCCATGTGATCATGGTCGATAACATTGACGTTACCGGTAGTCGTCACGAAGATGTCACCCATCTTACAGGCATCGTTCATGTCCACTACGCGATAACCTTCCATCGCGGCCTGCAGGGCACAGATAGGATCGATTTCAGTGACCCATACGGTGGCGCCCATGCCGCGGAAGGCCTGGGCACAGCCCTTGCCCACATCGCCATAGCCAAGCACGACGCAGATCTTGCCGGCAATCATCACATCGGTGGCACGCTTGATGGAATCGATCAGCGATTCACGACAGCCATACAGATTGTCGAACTTGGATTTGGTGGCCGAGTCATTCACGTTCATGGCAGGGAACAGCAGTTCACCCTTGTTCTGCATTTCATACAGGCGGTGAACACCGGTGGTGGTCTCTTCAGTCACGCCCTTTACGCTTGCGGCGATCTTGCTCCATTTGTCACTGGATTTGTCGAGGCTGGCATTCAGCGTATCAACAATTACCTTCCACTCTTCGCTCTCACTGGCATTGGCATCCGGACGGCTGCCTTCTTTCTCGTGACGGGCACCGTGGTGTACCAGCAGCGTTGCATCGCCACCATCATCCAGGATCATGTTGGGCTGCTGGTCATCCGGCCAGGTCATGGCCTGCTCGGTACACCACCAGTACTCTTCCAGGGTTTCACCCTTCCAGGCGAATACAGGTACACCCGTGGCAGCAATTGCTGCAGCAGCATGATCCTGGGTAGAGAAGATGTTACAGGAGGCCCAGCGCACTTCCGCGCCCAGGGCGACCAGGGTTTCAATTAACACGGCGGTCTGGATAGTCATGTGTAGACTGCCCGAGATGCGTGCACCTTTAAGGGGTTGTTCTTTCCCATATTCTTCACGTAACGCCATCAGGCCAGGCATTTCTGTCTCGGCAATGAGGATCTCCTTGCGGCCCCAGTCGGCCAGGGAAATGTCAGCGACTTTGTAGTCAGTGAAGGAGGGGTTAGGAACAGCGTTCATAGTCGATTCTCCGTACTTTGAACGAGCGCCGTTGTTCCAAAAAGCCGTCTATTTCTGAGCCTGACAGAATTGAATCTGCTGCAGCGCCCCTCAGAAACACGGCGATGTGTAAATAGTTTTATTATATGAGTTTAATAAATTCTCGCCTTTCAGTAAAAATTTGAAAGGCGAGAAGGGTTAACAATCGTAAATTATGCAGCTGCTACAGTACCTGCTGCCTTGGCCAGGGCATCTGCCTTGTCAGTTTTCTCCCAGGAGAATTCAGACTCGGTACGACCAAAATGGCCATAAGCGGCTGTTGGTGCATAGATAGGACGTAGTAGGTCCAGCATTTGCACCAGGCCACCGGCGCGCAGGTCAAAGTGCTCACGTACCAGTTCGACAATCTTGCTGTCAGCAATTTTACCAGTACCAAAGGTCTGTATGCTGATAGAAGTCGGTTCTGCTACACCAATAGCGTAGGAGACCTGGATTTCACAGCGATCAGCAAGACCGGCAGCGACGATGTTCTTCGCTACATAACGACCGGCATAGGCGGCTGAGCGGTCAACCTTGGAAGGATCCTTTCCAGAGAAGGCACCACCACCGTGACGCGCCATACCACCATAGGTATCGACGATGATCTTACGACCAGTCAGGCCACAGTCGCCTACAGGACCACCGATAACGAAACGGCCAGTCGGGTTAATAAAGAACTTGGTGTCCTTAGTAATCCATTCTTTTGGCAGAGTTGGATTAATGATTTCATCCATCACGGCATCCTGAAGCGCTTTTAGTTCGATTTCAGGGTTGTGCTGTGTAGAAAGTACAACGGCATCAATGCCTACAGGTACATTATTTTCATACACAAAAGTGACCTGGCTTTTCGCGTCAGGACGCAACCAGGGCAGACTACCGTTCTTGCGCACTTCGGCCTGACGTTTCACCAGGCGGTGTGCATAAGTAATAGGAGCAGGCATTAGGACATCGGTTTCGTTACTGGCATAACCAAACATCAGGCCCTGGTCACCAGCGCCCTGTTCCTTGTCACTACCTTCATCAACACCCATGGCGATGTCGGCAGATTGCTTATCAAGGGAAACCAGTACGGCACAGGTTTCATAATCAAAACCCATTTCTGAGTTGTTGTAGCCGATATTTTTGACGGCTTCGCGTGCCACGCTGGAATAGTCGACATTGGCGGAGGTGGTAATTTCACCAGAAAGGATGATCATTCCGGTATTAATCATGGTTTCACAGGCCACGCGGGCACGTGGATCCTGAGTCAGGATGGCATCCAGTACGGAATCGGAAATTTGATCCGCGACCTTGTCTGGATGGCCTTCAGAAACGGACTCAGAGGTAAATAAGTGGCGATCTGTCATTGGGTTCCCTTGTCGTCTTGGTTTAATCTTGTTTATTTAATAGTAAATATTTAATTAATAGTAAAGTAGGGGGATTCTAGCCGGTTTTGTGTAAGTTCGCCATGTCACATTGTGAAACCGCGTTAACTTCATATGATTCAATATATCTCGTTATAATAATCGATTAAGTTTTCAATATTAATTACCCGTACAATATTTGGAGGTGTTTACATGGTCAGTCTTGAGACCCCTGTATGTGATTTTGGCCTGGCAGCTCCCGAGTTTAGCCTGCCTGGTGTGGATGGCAAGAGTTGGACACTTCAGGACTGTGCAGGTGAAAAAGGTCTGTTGGTCATGTTTATCTGTAACCACTGCCCTTACGTAAAAGCCGTTATTGAACGAATTGTCAGAGATACTCGCGAACTAAAAGATCATGGCATTAATAGTGTGGCGATCATGTCGAATGATCCCAGTCTTTATGAAGAAGACTCTTTCGATAATATGAAGTTTATTGCCGAGAAATATGATTTCCCTTTCCCATACCTATTAGATGAGACCCAGGAGGTGGCAAAGACCTTTGGGGCAGTCTGTACTCCAGACTTTTTTGGTTATAACGGCAAGCTGGAACTTCAGTATCGTGGCCGCCTGGATGCCAGTCGCAAGGAAACAGCTCCCGTAGATGTGCGACGTGATCTGTATGCATCCATGCTGGAAGTGGCAAAAACTGGCAAGGGGCCTGACGACCAGATCCCTAGTATGGGTTGTTCAATTAAGTGGAAGGAAACGGCGTAATGCCGTCAAATGTAATAAACGTGCCTTATCTTTTCAATAACTTGGCTTATCACTCAGTTATTTGATTCACACTTCGCCCTTGCCCCCGACAGGTAAAAAGTGGGAAAATCGCCCGCTCACTGTCCGGGGAGCGGATGGGGGCGGTCATGTCCCGCTTATTTTCAGAATATAAATGAACAAGCAAAAGGATTCAGATAGCCGGTATTTCTGGATCTAGGGTGTGTTTTTTGTTCGGCCTGGGAGCCGGTAACCACAAGGACACGAATTCAACACTTCGGCTTTACTGCCGTAGATAACGATTTGGGTTAACTGCCATGTCGACCACAATTGAAGATTTACCAAAAATGAAACAGGAGAGAGCTATGCCATCTCGCAAAGACTTAGCCAATGCCGTCCGTGCTCTGAGTATGGATGCCGTACAGAAAGCCAATTCCGGTCATCCCGGTGCCCCCATGGGTATGGCGGATATCGCCGAAGTGCTGTGGAACGACCACATGACCCACAACCCAGGGAACCCAGGCTGGGCCAACCGTGACCGTTTTATTCTGTCCAACGGCCATGGTTCTATGTTGATCTATTCCCTGCTGCACCTGACGGGCTACGATCTGTCTATCGACGATCTGAAACAGTTCCGTCAACTGCACTCAAAAACCCCAGGCCATCCTGAATACGGTTATGCACCCGGTGTTGAAACCACCACGGGTCCACTGGGTCAGGGTATTACTAATGCCGTGGGTATGGCGATTGCTGAGAAGGCATTAGCCGGTCAGTTTAACCAGAAGGGTCACGACATTGTTGACCACAACACTTACGTGTTCCTGGGTGACGGCTGTTTGATGGAAGGTATTTCTCACGAAGCCTGCTCACTGGCCGGTACTTTAGGCCTGGGCAAGCTGATTGCTTTCTGGGATGACAACGGTATTTCTATCGATGGTCACGTTGAAGGCTGGTTTACTGATAATACGCCCGGTCGTTTCGAATCTTACGGCTGGCACGTGATTGCCAATGTCGATGGTCACGACCCTGCGGCAATTGAAAAAGCCGTTGCTGCCGCCAAGGCAATGACTGACAAGCCGACCCTGATTTGCTGTAAGACTACTATCGGTTTCGGTTCACCCAACAAGGCCGGTTCTCACGCCTGTCACGGTGCGCCACTGGGTGAAGAAGAAATCAACCTGACCAAGGCTGCCCTGGGTTGGGATCACGGTCCATTTGAAGTCCCAGGTGATGTTTACAAGGGTTGGGACGCCAAAGATAAAGGCGCCGCCGCTGAACAGGCCTGGAACGACAAGTTCGCCGCCTATAAAGCTGAGTTCCCAGAATTGGCCGCAGAATTCGAACGTCGTATGAACGGCGACCTGCCTGCCGACTGGGCCAAAAAGTCTGCTGACTACATCGCTAGCGTGAATGCCGAAGCCAAGAGCCCGGCTACACGTCAGGCGTCACTGGCCTGTATCGAAAACTATTCACCGGCAGTGCCTGAACTGTTCGGTGGTTCGGCTGACCTGGGTTGTTCTAACCTGACCGAGTGGTCTGGTTACAAGCCAATGGATGCCAATGAAGTAGCTAACTATGTTCGTTACGGTGTCCGTGAATTCGGTATGTCGGCCATCATGAACGGTATCGCCCTGCACGGCGGTCTGATTCCTTTCGGCGCTACATTCTTAATGTTCTCTGAATACGCCCGTAACGCCCTGCGTATGGCGGCCCTGATGAAGGTTCGCAGTATTTTCGTTTACACACATGACTCTATTGGTCTGGGTGAAGACGGTCCTACGCATCAGCCTGTCGAACAGATTCCTACCATGCGTATGATTCCTAACATGGCACTGTGGCGTCCTTGTGATGCCGTTGAAGCTGCAACTGCATGGGCAAAAGCGATCGAGCGTAAAGCAGGTCCTACTTGCTTGATCTTCTCGCGTCAGAGTCTGCCACACCAGACACGGTCTGATGCACAGGTCGCCGATATCGCTAAGGGCGGTTACATCCTGAAGGATTGTGACGGTACACCTGATGCTGTGATTATCGCGACAGGTTCTGAAGTTCAACTTGCAATGGGTGCAGCAGAATCATTAAGCGGTAAAAACATTCGTGTTGTCTCTATGCCTTCTGTTGATGCGTTTGAAGCACAGGATGATGCCTATCAAACTGCGGTACTTGGCGAAGGTGTTGCGACTGTTGCAGTTGAAGCAGCTGTTACCACTGGCTGGTACAAGTACGCCGATGTGGTTGTGGGTATTGACCGCTTTGGTGAGTCTGCACCAGATAAAGTTCTGTTTAAAGAATTTGGCTTCACTGTTGAAAACGTCGTGCAAGCTGTTGAAAGCGTTTTATAAGTTTATTTTTAGAAATATATCGGGAGAGAGAAATAATGGCTATTAAAGTTGGTATTAATGGTTTCGGTCGTATTGGCCGTATGGTGTTCCGCGCTGTTTATAACGAATTCAAAGATATCGAAATCGTTGGCATTAACGACCTGCTCGACGCAGACTACTTGGCCTACATGCTGAAGTATGACTCAGTACACGGTCGTTTCGGTGGTACTGTAGAAGGTGGTGACGGTTGCATGATCGTAGATGGCAAGAAAATCCGTCTGACTGCAGAACGTGATCCTGCTGAACTGAAATGGGGTGACGTAAAAGCTGACATCGTTATCGATTGTACTGGTTTCTTCCTGACTGAAGAAAGCTGCCAGAAGCACATCGATGCCGGTGCAGGCAAGGTTGTTCAGTCTGCTCCTTCTAAAGACGGCACGCCAATGTTCGTATACGGTGTTAACCACGAAACTTATGCTGGTCAGAAAATCGTTTCTGCTGCTTCCTGTACCACTAACTGCCTGGCGCCAATGGCCAAAGTTATTAATGACAAGTGGGGCATCAAGCGTGGTCTGATGACAACTGTTCACGCAGCTACTGCTACACAGAAGACTGTTGACGGTCCTTCTCAGAAAGACTGGCGCGGTGGTCGTGGTATTCTGGAAAACATCATTCCATCTTCAACAGGTGCCGCTAAGGCCGTGGGTGTTGTACTTCCAGAACTGAATGGCAAGCTGACAGGTATGGCTTTCCGTGTACCAACTTCTGACGTTTCAGTTGTTGACCTGACTGTCGAGCTGGAAAAAGAAGCTTCCTATGCAGACATCTGTGCCGCTATGAAGCACGCTTCTGAGAATGGTGATATCTCCAAGACTCTGGGTTACACCGATGAGAAGGTTGTTTCTACTGACTTCCGTGGCGTTGGTTACTCTTCAATCTTTGATGCAGAAGCCGGTATTGCTCTGGATGGCACTTTCGTCAAGCTGGTTAGCTGGTACGACAACGAATACGGTTACACCTGTAACATGATGAGATTCGTACAGCACGTTGCTGCCAACTAAGCGAATCTTTTGCCCGCTGGCGGCGTTGCGGCCAGGATTTTGAAATACTCATGTGCGAATGCACACTCCGTTTTCAAAACCTGTCCGCGCCTTGCCAGCGAACAAAATCTTTCGCTTAGTTGCGAGGTTTAAATAGGGTGGGTGTTAGCCCACCCTGATTTACTAAAAAATCATTCGCCAAGCCACCTTAGGGTTTGGCCAATCGTTTTTGAAATATCTAACTCAGGAGAGTTTTAAGTATGTCTTTTATTAAACTGACTGATCTGGATCTGGCTGGTAAGAAAGTTCTTATCCGTGCTGATCTGAATGTACCTGTTAAAGATGGTAAGGTAACTTCTGATGCGCGCATCAGTGCCTCTATGCCAACCATCGAGCATTGCATGAAGGCTGGTGCCTCTGTGATGGTTATGTCTCACCGTGGTCGTCCTGAAGAGGGTAAGGTGGATGATGAGAACTCCATGGCCCCGATTGCCGCTGATATGTCAGCTAAGCTGGGGACAGATGTGCGTCTTATCAAAGACTACCTCGATGGTGGTTTCGACGTGGCTGCTGGTGAATGTGTTCTGCTCGAAAACGTGCGTTTCAACGCCGGTGAAAAGAAAGACAACGAAGACCTGGCCAAGAAATACGCTGCCCTGTGTGACGTATTTGTAATGGATGCCTTCGGTACGGCTCACCGCGCCCAGGCCTCTACGCACGGCGCCGGTAAGTTTGCCCCTGTCGCTTGTGCTGGCCTGCTGTTAGCCGATGAGCTGGATAACCTGGCAAAAGCCCTGGCTAACCCAGCCCGTCCAATGGTCGCCATTGTTGGTGGTTCAAAAGTTTCTACCAAACTGACGGTTCTCGAAGCCCTGTCTGAGAAAGTTGACCAGATGGTAGTTGGTGGTGGTATCGCCAATACCTTCCTCAAGGCCATGGGTAACAATGTTGGTAAATCATTGTGTGAAGATGATCTGGTGGATACTGCTAAGGCGCTGGTTGAAAAAATGAAAGGCCGTGGTGCCAACATTCCTATCGCCGTTGATGTAGTATGCGGTAAGGAATTCAGCGAAACCGCTGAAGCCACTCTGAAAGATGCCGGTGATGTGGCTGACGATGATATGATTTTCGACATTGGTCCAAAATCTGCCCAGGAACTGGCTGATATCATTTCTAAAGCTGGCACTATCGTCTGGAATGGCCCTGTTGGCGTATTCGAGTTTGATCAGTTCGGTGAAGGCACCAAGACCGTTTCTATGGCCATTGCCAATGCCAAGGGCTTCAGCCTGGCCGGTGGTGGTGACACGATTGCCGCAATCCAGAAATACGACATCTATGACAAGGTGAGCTATATCTCGACTGCCGGTGGTGCGTTCCTGGAATACCTGGAAGGCAAGACCCTGCCTGCCGTCGCTATGCTGGAAGAGTGTGCCAAGAAAGCAACTACTACAGCCTAAAACTATAACCGGGTCACCGCATTGGGCGGTGATCCGGATTACTATAAGAAATATATGCTAAGAAGAACTAAGATCGTCGCGACTCTCGGCCCTGCGACTGACGACCCCAAGATGCTGGATAAAATCATCGAAGCGGGTGTTGACGTTGTGCGGGTCAATTTCTCTCACGGAACCCCAGAAGAACACATTGAACGTGCCGAACGTGTGCGAAATCGCGCTCGGGCCCATGGTCGCCAGATTGGCGTATTGTGTGATTTGCAGGGTCCCAAAATCAGAATTGAAAAATTCAAGAATGACAAGGTCCTACTTGAAGAAGGTGCGACCTTTACGCTGGATACCCAACTGGGTGCCGAGGAAGGTAATCAGGATCGGGTTGGCGTGGCCTATAAGCAATTACCCCAGGATGTAAAACGGGGTGACACCATGTTGCTGGATGATGGCCGTATCGTATTGTGGGTCAACGAGGTCAAAGAAACCGAAGTGGTCTGCCGAGTGGTGTCTGGTGGTGAGTTATCCAATCGCAAGGGCATCAATAAGCAGGGCGGTGGTCTGTCAGCGCCAGCCCTGACCGATAAAGACCGCCAGGACATCAAGACGGCTGCAGCCATGCAGGCTGATTATATTGCGGTTTCCTTCGTGCGTTCTGCCGAGGATGTGAATGAGGCTCGTCGCCTGCTGGAAGAGGCTGGTGGTTATGGTGACATTGTCTCCAAGATTGAACGGGCTGAATCTCTTGATGTGGTTGAGGAAATAATCGAAGCCTCCGACGTGATTATGATCGCCCGTGGTGACCTGGGTGTGGAAATCGGTGATGCCAGCCTGCCACCGGTACAGAAGCACCTCATACAACTTGGTCGCCGGATGAACAAAGTGGTTATCACTGCGACCCAGATGATGGAATCCATGATTCACAGTCATATCCCAACCCGTGCCGAGGTCTTCGATGTGGCCAACGCTGTGCTGGACGGGACAGACGCCGTGATGTTGTCGGCTGAAACGGCCAGTGGTAAATACCCTGAAAAAGCCATCGCTGCAATGGACCGAATTTGTCGCGAGGCAGAAAAACAGCGTATTACCACTCACTCAGATCACCGTATCAATACCGTATTTGGCCGTATTGATGAGGCCATCGCCATGGCCACCATGTACACGGCCAACCACCTGGGGGTGAAGGCCATTGCTGCCCTGACCGAGTCCGGTTCTACCTCCCTGTGGATGTCCCGAATCAGCTCCGGAATCCCCATCTACGCCTTGACGAGCCACGTCCAGACGCGTAGAAAGGTGACTCTTTACCGCGGGGTCTACCCCGTCAGTTTTGAGCCGACCAGCAAGGAACCCAACGAGGTTAACCGAGAGGCGGTGGATGAACTGTTACGTCGCGGTACCGTCAGAGACGGTGATACTGTCATCCTGACCAAGGGCGACATGATGGGCGAGATGGGTGGCACCAATGCCATGAAGATCGTCCGTGTCGGCGAGATGAAAGGCTGATACGATTTTGTTTTAACTAAGTGTTTATTTATAAATAGATTAATCAATACTCAAGGAGGTCCCAAATGGCCCTGATAACCTTACGTCAACTGCTGGATTATGCTGCGGATAACAGCTTCGGCATGCCTGCTTTCAACGTCAATAATATGGAACAAGTCCACGCCATCATGCAGGCGGCGGATGCTACTGACAGCCCCGTGATCATGCAGGGTTCTGCTGGTGCACGTTCCTATGCTGGCGAGCCCTTCCTGCGTCACCTGATTCTTGCTGCTCAGGAAATGTACCCACATATTCCTATCTGCATGCATCAGGACCACGGTTCTGCACCAGGCGTTTGCCTGCGTTCCATCCAGTCTGGTTTTACATCAGTCATGATGGACGGTTCCCTGATGGAAGACATGAAGACTCCTTCTTCTTTCGAATACAACGTTAATGTCACTAAGACTGTTGTCGATATGGCCCACTCTGGTGGTGTTTCAGTTGAAGGTGAACTGGGTTGTCTGGGTTCTCTGGAAACCGGCGAAATGGGTGAAGAAGACGGCCACGGCGCTGAAGGCAAACTGGACATGGACATGCTCCTGACTGGTGTTGAAGAAGCCGCTGACTTCGTTGCTCAAACTGGTGTTGATGCCCTGGCGATTGCCATCGGTACTTCACACGGTGCTTACAAATTCACTAAAGAGCCAACTGGTGACATCCTGCGTATTGACCGCATCAAGGAAATCAATGCTCGCATTCCTAACACTCACCTGGTTATGCACGGTTCTTCTTCTGTACCTCAGGACTGGCTGGAAATCATCAATAACTACGGTGGTGACATGGGTCAGACCTACGGTGTACCTGTTGATGAAATCGTTGAAGGCATTAAAAACGGTGTGCGCAAGGTCAATATCGATACTGACCTGCGTATGGCCTCTACCGGTGCCATCCGTAAGCACATGGCTGACAATGCTTCTAACTTCGACCCACGTAAATTCCTCAAAGAATCTACCAAGGGCATGATGGAAATCTGTAAGGCGCGTTACGAAGCCTTCGGTTGTGCCGGTCATGCCAGTAAGATCAAGCCGATCAATCTGGATGATATGGTAACGCGTTACGCTTCTGGCGAACTTGATCAGAAGGTTACCAAAGCAGCCTAAGTTACAATTTGTAACAACCATATAAAAGGCGGGTTTATACCCGCCTTTTTTATTGGTTTTATTACTTAATTTTTAAATATCTTATAATGTTTCCGGTTAATTGTGATTAAAGTCACGTTTTGCCCAGACGATACATTGATTAGTGATGGTGTTTTTCATCAGCTGATTAATATGAGGCAGGGCGTATGTTTAAAACTGGAGTTTTTAGCAACCACAGGGCACAAAAATATCAGATATTTTGTTTGATGCTCCTGTCTATTACTTTCCTGTTCCTCATTTCCGCCAAACGGGCCAGTGCAATTAGTCCTGATATGAATACACAGGCGAGCTATCAAAGTGATCTTTCAGAAATAGGTACTCAACAACATTCTGATTTATTACAGCTGGTCAACGGTCTTCGTGCTTTTAGCAAGGAAGATTATGAACAGGCCAACCAGTTACTTGCACCGCTCGCCAATAAGGGAGTTAGTGAGGCCCAGTTCTATATGGGAATGATGTCAGATGCTGGCCTGGGCACCAAGCAGGATATTGAACAGGCTTATCTCTGGTATCAGGCTGCTGCCCGTGGGGGACACCCAAATGCACAGCATAACCTGGCAGTGGCCTATGCACAGGGTGAGGGGGTCGCTGTCGACCCGGACAAAGCCGTGTTCTGGTGGAAAAAAGCCGCCGATCAGGGTAATGCTGATGCCCAATACAACCTGGGCATAGTGTATGCAATTGGGAAGCTGGGTGTTGAAAAGGATTTAAAAACAGCCGTAAAATGGTGGCGCAAGGCGGCTCAGAGTGGTGATGGCATGGCCCAATATAACTTAGGTATTCTCTATGCCAATGGCCGTGGTGCGGAAAAGAGTTATTGTGAGGCCACCCGCTGGTGGGAAAAGTCGGTTGCCAACGGTGTTGCCCAGGCTGGTGTGGCCCTGGAAGTCCTTAAGCAGCGCCAGGATTATCAACGCTGCTGGTAATACAAAATAAATCGCCTATTATAATAAGTATCTTTAGCCATTGGCGTTGTTAGGTATTAGTGGAGGAATCATGAAATACCTTTCGTTTATTCTATGCAGTTTCCTGCTGGTCGAGCTGGCCCTGGCCGTGCCAAACGAGTTTCCAGGTAGGAAGCTCTATCTTGCTGTTCCCTATATCGAATTACAGGATCTATATAATAAGAGAAAAAATGTAGTATTTGTTGATGTGCGCTCCGGCTATGAATTTCAGACCCTGCGCATCAAGGGTGCGATCAATATTCCTCTTGCCAGCCCTGACTTCACCACCCGAATGAAACAGCTTCGTGGCAAGCATGCTTCCAAACCTATAGTGGTGTATTGTAACGGTAAAACCTGCATGAAGTCCTACAAGGCTGTTAGCAAGTGTCGACTGCACGGTATCAGCAATGTTATCGCTTATGATGCCGGTATCATGGATTGGGCGAAACGCTACCCAGCTGAGGCCGTGCTGTTAGGAAAGACTCCGATTAATCCTGCCAACCTGATAAAAAAATCCCGCTTCAAAAATCACCTATTAGCACCGGAACGTTTTGAAGAGCGTGTTGCAACCAGCAATGCGTTGGTGCTGGATGTACGTGATCCATTCCAACGTGAAGGCATAAGTATTTTTGTCGGCAAAGAACAACGTGCACCTCTGGATAATAAACAGCTCATAGATAAGTACCTGGAAAAAGCCAGAAAGGAAAATCGAACTCTGCTAGTGTATGATGCTGCAGGTAAGCAGGTGCGTTGGTTGATGTATCATATCGAGGAAAAAGGTGTTAAGTCATATTACTTCATGAATGGCGGTGCCCACGCGTACTATAAGAATCTACGTCAACAGTTTGTTCGTTAATCAATTCAATTTATTTATCCAGATCATTGCCCGTCCTTATCATATCTGTTATTCATAACAGACGTTTTTCATAATTCTCACCCGAGGCAATTATGCATCGCTTTTGTAATTTTGGCTTATTATTAAAGGCCCATATTATACTATTGGTTTTTATTTTGATTATCAGCAATAGTGTTTTTGCAGCAAATGATAATTCTGATCGGGCAAAAATAATTCTACGACAGATCGATGACCTATGGCGTGGTGAGTCTTCTTATGGTCGTTTTACCATGAGGGTAAAGACACAACACTATACCCGTACTCTACAAATGGAGGGCTGGTCTAAAGGGACAGAAAAGACCCTGATGCGTATTTTAAAACCCCTTAAGGAGAAGGGGACAGCAACACTCAAATCTAACGATACTATATATAGTTACCTGCCTAAGACAGACCGTACTATCCGCCTTACCTCAGGCATGATGATGGGGTCATGGATGGGTAGCCATTTTACCAATGATGATCTGGTTAAAGAGTCCCGCATGGAAGAGGACTATGTGCCTCGCATTTCTTTTGAAGGGAAAAGGGATGGTAAGCAGGTCATTCTCTTTGAACTGAAGCCAAAACCCGATGCAGCTGTGGTGTGGGGCAAAATGGAATTGATGGTAACCTTGCCAGATTATTTACCAGTTTATGAGAAATTCTATGATGAAGATCAGAATCTGGCCCGGACTATTGTATTTGAAAAAATCAAAACCCTTTCAGGGAAACTGAGACCCTCGGTAATGCGTCTTACACCAGCTGATAAACCCGATGAATATACCGTTTTTATCTATGAAAAATTACAGCTCAATATTCCTGTTAAGGACAGTCTATTTTCACTATCTAATCTGAAGCGCTATTAGTCATGAACCTCATTGCCCTGGCTGCCAGAAATGTAAATCGAAACCGACATCGATCTCTGGTAACAATCGGTGCCATGACATTTGCCGGAATGATCATGATTTTGTATGCCTCCCTCATGGAGGGTCTTTTTCTTTCTACAGAACGTAATGCCCTGGCCATGAATATTGGTGAGTTGCAGATTCATGTCAAAGGTTATCGAGACGATCCTGACCTATATACAAAGATAGAGGGGAGCGAGAAAATTATTAGCAAACTTGCAGCGAATGGTATGACGGCCAGTCCTCGTCTGTTTGGTTTTGCCCTTGCCGCAGCGGGTATTAGTTCGGCTGGTGTGCAATTGCGCGGTATAAATCTGGAACTGGAGTCTAAAGTTACTCGTATCCATGAGCATGTATATAAAGGTGAGTGGCTTAACCGGGTTGATATGAAAGGTGTTGTTTTAGGTCGAAAACTAGCTCGTACACTATCGGTCAATGTGGGTGATGAGCTAGTGATTGTGGGGCAGGCAGCAGACGGTTCTATGGCCAATGATCTGTTTCAGGTGAAGGGAATACTAAAAGGCGTCGGTGAAGAGATCGATCGGGGCGGTTTTTATATGCTGGATACCAGTTTCCGTGAACTGATGGGGCTGACAAATGGTATACATGAGATCGTCATTGTACGGGATGATAAAACAGTTGAGATCGAACAAGTCACTGATAAGCTTTCAGCCATATTCCCCCATTATGAAGTCTTGAACTGGCGTAAACTGCAACCCCTGATTGCTGAAATTCTGGATCTGTCAGATATCAATATCTATATTATGCTGTTCATTACCTATATCGCCGTTGCCATGGTGGTATTGAATGCCATGTTAATGAGTGTGTTTGAACGTATACGTGAATTTGGGGTGATGCGTGCTATTGGTGTGGGACCCTGGCAATTGTTCAGCCTGATCTATACAGAGACATTAATACAGGTTTGTATTGCAGTGGTACTCGCATTCATATTTGGATTACCGCTGGCCTGGTATTTCCAGTTAAATGGAATTGACCTGACACAATTCATTAGTGGAATGAGTTTTGGTGGCATTGCCTTTGATCCAATCTGGCGGGCTGAGTTAACACAACGTTCAGTGATGGCGCCGCTGGTAACCCTGGTTTTGATTGCCCTGGTGGCTGTGTTATACCCAGCCATCAAGGCGGCCGTTATTCAGCCTGTTAAGGCGATTCATTATCGGTAACATGACATGAAACTGATCAGCCTGGCATGGCGAAATGTATGGCGCAGAAAGCGCAGGACACTGATTACGGCCAGTTCGATTGGTTTTGGTGTGTTGTTGTCGGCCACCTTTACCGGTATGGCCCTGTATATGTATGGCAACATGATTGATGCCAGTGCCTCGACAGGCTTTGGTCATATAACGATTTCTGCCGTCGGATATAATAAAACACCGACTCTAGACAAAAGAATATCCACAACGGATGAACTCAGGGAGAAGTTAATTCGTGAGCAGGGAGTGGCCGATGCCATGGTGCGCATAATGGGGCAGGCCATGTTTGCCAGCGCGGTCAAGAGTGTGGGTGGCATGTTTCTAGCTATCGACCCATCTCAGGAAACAGAAAAATACAATTTACTGATACGCTTGATCAAGCAGGGAAATGTTTTTACTGATAAAGACGGAACAGGTGTGGTTGTTGGTAATAAGCTTGCCGAAAAGTTGAACCTGAAATTGGGTAAAAAACTGGTATATACCACGACCGATGTAAATGGTGAAATTGTCAGTGAAATAGCCAGGGTCAGTGGTGTCTTTTCGACAGGCGTGGCTGAAATTGATGGTGGCCTGGTTTTGCTGCCTATTGATAGAGTCAGAAACGTTCTGGGTTACGAGAAAGATGAGGCAACGTTATTGGCAGTGATGCTGGATAACCAACGTAAGGCGGATGATATACGTCATCGCCTGAGCGAGAAACTGGACTTAAAGCGCCAGGAGGCACTGACCTGGCGTGATACCCAGGCCGATCTGGCGGGAATGATTACTATCGATGGTGCATCAAATTACATTAGCCAATTATTGGTGGCACTGCTTATTTCTGCTGGGGTGTTAAATACTTTGTTGATGAGTGTACTGGAACGCACGCGTGAATTTGGCGTCATGATGGCGCTGGGTATGTCGGCCAGGCAGTTGTTCAAACTGGTACTGTTCGAATCTGTTTGGCTGGCTTTGATAGGTCTGGTGGTGGGCGTTATGATTACCTCTCCCTGGTACTGGTATCTCGATGTCTATGGGCTGGATTTTAGTGCCATGTTGAGCGGAGAAGATTACAGCGTCGCGGGAGTGTTGGTTGATCCTATTGTGCGGGTAAAGCTTTATATTGAAACGGTAGTGATTATATTGTCCGTTGTATTTACTCTTGCAATTCTATCGGGGGTATATCCCGCGTGGCGGGCAGGACGGATTCCACCTATTGAGAGTTTAAGGAATATATAGGTTTTAGTGATTATGGCTGGTGAAGTGCATACAAACAATCCTGCGATTAAAGACATTGTACGTCTGGAATCGGTGAGCAAGGTTTATCAACAGGGTCAACTGGAAGTGCGTGCCGTGGATAATGTTTCACTTGAGATCGACACAGGTGACTTTTGTGCTCTTTGTGGGCCGTCTGGCTCAGGCAAAACAACGGTTTTGAATATGATCGGTGGACTTGATGTGCCTAGTAGTGGCCAGGTATGGCTGGAAAATCACAATCTGGCGAGATTAAGTCGATCTGAGCTGGCAAGTATTCGCCGGGACCGTATTGGCTTTGTGTTTCAGGCCTACAATCTTATACCTGTCATGACAGCTTATGAAAATGCGGAATTTGTTCTGAGGTTACAGGGGGTACCTGAATCAGAGTGTCATGAACAGGTCATGATGATTCTGGATGAAGTTGGCTTGAAAGGTATGGAACATCGGCGCCCGGATGAAATGTCAGGTGGTCAGCAGCAGCGTGTGGCCATAGCCAGAGCAATTGTGACTCGACCAGCAATAGTATTGGCCGATGAGCCAACCGCTAATGTGGATTCAGCCACTGCCGATGCCCTTCTGGATCTCATGCAAAAACTTAATCAGGAAGATGGAGTCAGCTTTCTTTTTTCAACTCATGACCAGCGTGTCATGGACAGGGCCAGGCGGCTTATTCGTTTACGTGATGGCCGTATTGAGAGTGATGAGGCCAGAAGGTGAAAGATGTTTTTATAGCATGCCTTGGTTTCTTTGCATGTTTTGTACCGGTAGCGGAAGCATTTTATAACTGGGAAGATTCAACAAGCGACGGTAATGCCAGCTTATTACTGCGCGGTTTTACTGTCACAACTAAATATGAAGAAGATTCTGCTGTCGATGAAAAAGAAAATAATGCAGCGGGTGGACTGGCGCGTCTGATATTTGACTCAAAAAATACTTCAGGCCTTGCGTGGGAATTTAATACTTATCAAACCTGGATTGATAAGTCATTGGTCTCACTTCAACAGGGAATAACTACTTCGTTTGGTGTAGAGCGAAGTGGGTTACTTGAATGGAGTCAGAGTGATACAGAATATGCCCATCTGGCTATTGATCGTATGAATATTAGATGGTCTGGTGATAGTTTTAACTTCATTACGGGCAGACAGGCGATTAATCTGGCAACAACATTTTTTTTCAGTCCTAATGATTTTTTCGCGCCATTTGCGGCACAAACATTTTATCGGGTATATAAACCTGGAGTTGATGCTATTCGAGCTGGGTGGTCATTGGGTGAACTGACTTCGTTAGAAATAATTGGTGTAGCAGGTTATCAGCCGGATCCTGACGCTAAAACTGGCTGGAGTGATGATCCTGACTCATCCCGAGATTCATGGTTGGTTCGTTATGTTACAAACCTGACTGGTTTTGAATGGGCCTTACTGATGGGGAAAGTCAGGCGACAGGAAATTCAGGGCGCTTCGGTCAGTGGAGAGTTATTTGACTGGTTGGGAGTCAGAATGGAGGGGCATGTCGCTGAAGAGCTGGATGGAGAGCCAGTGACCAGGTCATTCTACACTATTGGATTTGAGCATCGCTGGAATAATAGTCTAATGATGCAGTTTGAACAGTATTATCATGGGGCAGGGGCAACAGAATTTATGGCTTATAATGGTTTAACGAGTTATCCCGCAAGACGTTATCAGGCATTTGGTCTGAGTTATGAGTTTACACCACTATGGACAGGCCAGTTTAGTCTCATCTATAACCAGATTGATCACTCCCTTTTATCAAACTTTAACTTTTTACACTCATATTCTGATGAAACAGAAATTTCACTTGGCTTAAGTCTTCCTGAAGGAAATAGGCAGGAGGGGGGAAAGAATTCTACTCAATATGGAGTCTACCCAAAATTACTAAATTTGGAGATAAGAACATATTTTTGAGTCATTGATGTAAATCAATATTGGTTTTATAAGTAATGTATTTCCAGTATGGTCATTTATTAACCAAATATATTGAAATATGTTACAGCTTAATTCGAATATTCTAATCTTTCTATTCACAAAACTGTGTCACAATTCACTCGTGTTTTGTGAGCTGGCTGTGGTATATTTTTCACAACAGTTATCAATTGATACTTGTTTTAATCAAAGATAATAATATAAGGGGAGAGGCCAGATGTCTGAAATGAGCCTGGATAATATACGCATCACCGCTGATAGTTGTAATGTAGATTTTAAGCAGGCGCGACGTTTGGCTGAAGAAGTCATTCTCGGAATGGTTCGCTCCCCTCGCCTGATTAGCTGGATTGATAGAAAACGCGGCGAGATTAAAACGAGTAATGGCAAAGATACCAGTGGCATCCAGGTCGATATCAATAATAGTGATTACAGTTTCATTTTTACTGAAACTGACTGAAAAGCCCCGATGTTTCTCTAGCGTAGATTTCCTACAATATCGCTGCCAATAATTATTTCAAAATCAATTCCTCCTGAAAGAGCAGACATCAGACGTAAGTCCTGGTTTCCTGGGATTTTCAGAGCAAGTCTCAGTGCCTGTTTTGAATTACGTTTCAGGTAACGAATTTCAGTATTATGACGTCGAGCGATATTCTTAATTGATTTTACACCATAACCATTTTCTTTTAAGAAGCTTACAACACGTTCAGCAGTTGCACTGGATCCTGTACCATTTTTAATTATTACCATGTATTTGTAAGTTGTGGATTCGACTGGTGCTATCGGTTTTGATATTTTTACCGGCGGTTTTTTCTTGAAAGCAGGTTTTTTTATGGGTGTCGAATCAGGAACAGGTATACTTGTTTGAGTCTGAGGTGCTGTTTTGGCCTGTGTTTGAACAGGTCTAGATTTTATCTGGTGATGCTTATCGCTGAACAGATAATTTAATCCAAAATACAAACTTTTCGCAGGCTCTGATCTATCTTCAGGTATACCAAATGCCGAGCCAAAATCAAAAGAAAGGGTATTATTTGGTTTATATTGAAAACTAAAGGCATAAACCTGGTTTCGATCAAAATCTCGGTTTTCAGATTTTTCCTGTAGCAATTCTAAGCCAAAGATAAATTTTTCTGAAATATTAAACTCTAGTCCCATGTAGGCGTACTGTTTTTCAACACTATAATATACAACATCAGGGTCATAATATTTTGCATCGCTTGTTGATGAACCCAATGTTAAATGATAGTTAACATCTGTTGTGTAAACGCTAAAATTTAGTTCTGCACCATCTTCTGTTTCCCCGGTTCCAATCTTATCCGCTTTGTCAGCAGGTGACGCAGTTTTAAATGCGGAAAATGATAATGCATAATCATCTTGTTTGTTGTCACCTAATAGTTGGTATTTAAATATACCCTTGTGGCTTTTGATTCCAGAGGTGCCATGTTGATCATTTGAAATCCAGGTTGTTTGATAGCCCAGTTCCAGTGAGTCAAACAATCCGTAGTTAATGCCAATGTTATTAAAGGTATCTGTATCACCCAGGTTAGTATCCAGAATTACGTAAGAGTCGATACCAAGTTGGTCATAAACTACAATATCACCATTATTTAGCGTATCGGCTGTTCTCATCCATGTCATCCCAGTTCCGCCAGGTCTTGATGAAGTTGCTGCATAAGAGTTAATTGAAAGGCACGTGAACAGCAGGCAAGCAAAGAGTTGAAATCTATTTGTGGTGAATAGATTATGAAAAATCATATTTGATATCCTTATCGTATTAATAAATACAGCTTGCATATTGTATATTTTTACTAACCCTGAGATTGCTTTTAGCTGAATCTATTCAGCCAGGTCACATTATACCCTTACATTTATTTATGGCAATGAACCATTGCCGGGCTGATGATTATCATTATCTGGTTGGAAGAGTTATCTAAATCCATGAATTTGTGGGCTGGTTAAAATTTGAACAATTTAGTTTTTGTAGGCCATAGCAACGGTATAGTTCTTTCCCTGTTTGCATTTTTTATAGTTAGAAAAAATATCCATAAAATTGCGCTTCATGTAGATTCGTAAGCCATTTATTGTAACAACATAAAATCGACCGCCAGGTTTGAGTTGATGCCAGCCATCATGTAAAAACAGGCTGAGCATTTCATTGCCGACCTTGGCCGGAATATTTGAGGCAATTATGTCAAACTGCCTGTCGCTGATTTCTGAAAAGCCATTGCTGAGTAGAGCCTGAGCATTGCTTAGTTTGTTGGCCTGGATATTTTTTTTGGCATATTCGACTGCGATGAAGTCTCGATCAACCAGAGTCGTATGACCTTTATTGGCCAGGCTAGCGAGAGTTAAGCCAATGGAGCCATAACCACAGCCAAGATCGAGACAATCATCCGTTTCCTTAACATCAATATATTTCATAAGTAATTCTGTACCTTCATCGATTTCTCTGGGAGAGAAAATGCCCCATGTGCTATGAAGTATGAGCGGTACATCTCTCATATTTGATTGGACCTGGATATCCTGACGTAACTTATCGAGTTCTTTGTGGGATAACATTGTTGGCTGTCTATTTATTTAGCTTCCGGTAAAGCGGCATTATGAAAGATCAGTTTATTGCCATATTGCCCATGGCAGACTCGACTGATTCCAGCATTGTCTACCTGGATTTTATATAAACCAAGTGGAGCCGAAAGGGTAACATGGCTTACAACTGCTCGTATGACGCCTGCATGGGCGACAACCAGGCAGTGTTGTCCTCTATATTGATTGATAACTTCATCGAGGGCAACAACGACTCTGGATATAAAAGCATCGATGGGTTCTGCACCATCTGGTCGACAGTTTATCGGGTCATTATAAAAAGCATCATACTCAGATTTACTATTTTCCTGTATTTCTTTACGATTTCTTCCTTCCCAACTGCCAAAGCCTACCTCCTTGAAGCGTTCATCGATACTAAGAGGTAGCTGATATTTATCTGAAAGTTGTTCAGCAAATGCCTTGCAGCGTAACATAGGGGATGAAATGATTTGTTGCCATGGTGAGGCATTTCCGACGGCTTGCCACATTTGTTGCCAGCCAAGATCACTGAGCGGGTCATCAACACCATGTCCACGATAGACACTACCACCCTCTGGTTGTCCGTGACGGATAAAGTCAATAATCGTTTCCTTCATGGGGCCAGTATATCAGCGCGGTTTTATAGGGTGTACAGCTTTCGGTATTTAATTAACCGCGACAGAGTAATTCCTGATCTCACTATATGTCACACTATTACCATCATCGGCGGCAACTCGCCAGCGATATTCAAGGGGGGGGCCGGAAATTGTTCGGCTGCTACTGCCTCCACCACAACTGGATGTCAGCAAGAGTGAACTGACGAGTATCACCAGGACATAGGCCTGTCGGCGTTGAGAGGAGCCGGTAATGAAGAGTAACAGGATTCCACCTACACCAAGGCCAGCCAGGGCCGGGGTTAACTGAAAGGCTGTAGCTGTTTGGACATGTGGTTTTATCGGAAGACAGCCCTTGCCCTGGCAGACCAGTAATGTATGTGTAATATCATCACCATCTGCATCAGTACCATCATCCCAATCAAACTTGATGAGATCGTTCTTAGCAAACTTTGCGTTATTATCGGGCATTAGTAGTGTAGGTTTAGTCGCTGCAGTATTATCACAACTGTAAATCGCAACATCATCGATTAGCCATGCATACGGATCTTCATCGTCATTGTAATAATTGGAGTTATCAGTTGCTACTCTCCAGCGAAATTTTACTTTTTGTCCCTGTAAACTGGATAAGTTGTAGCGGCTTGATACGTATCCGTGGCTGATTCCAGTAAAAACATTTCTGTTACTTAGTGTGTTGGGTGATGAGCCGGGGATATAATCATTGTATGGCTGTCCATCTACAAACAATGAGGATGCATCTATCCAGGTAGCACCATTGTCGATGCTGTATTCAACTACGGCACCATCATTATATTCACGGATGCTATCATCTTCGAGTTTTACATTTAGCTTCTCTAGCTCAATATAGTGTTTAAAGTGCAGGTAGGGCCGTCGATTGGGAACATTTACGATAATCTCTGCTGTTTGGTCGCTTCTACTGTTTATCGCTTCTACAAATAATGAATGAACTCCAGAAGTAGCATATGGTGCTCGAAGGACATCGAATGTGCTTTGCCAGTGATGTATACCACCAATAGAGTTTCGAAATGTCCAGTAACCAAATCCATACTCCATGTCATCAATGAAGGCGAAGCTTGGTCCTGTTGAGTCTCCTGGCATACATAATCCTTCGGTATCTGGATTAATATTATTTGGATCCAGATTCATTTCTACAGCATCCAGTGCGTTATTTACCGTAATACAATCATCTTCAGTGATTTCAGAATTATTAATCAGGTTGGAACATGCCTGATTAACTGCAGCATAAAGGTCGCTATAGTCCGAACCTGAAGTAAGTAGCGATGTCTGGGCTTCGTAGTATATTTTTGCGACCTTCTGGGTACCAATACCTGTAATGTTATAACCATTAAAAGGTTTAACCCCATTCGTGTCAGCCATAAGATATACAGCCTTATTGTTTATTCCGCTGTTTGTATGGACACCACCATTATCAAAATCACTTTGGAGTTTGTTGGTATTAGTTGCGTAGAATATACTCGTCATTTTGTCAGGTTGTTCAAACATAGTTGGAAAAGCCATACTACGAATAGCTCCATCTTTAAGTTCTTCGCCAATGAGCCAGGCATCAGCTGGTGAGTTATTGCCATTATCAATATCAACAAATTCACCCCACATATCAGAAAACGACTCACTTATGGCTCCAGATTGATGATAATAATAGAGATTTGATGTGTGTTCGGTAACAGCATGGGTAAGTTCGTGGGCTACAACATCGTCTTCGGCATAACCCTGTCCATAAATCATCTGTTCACCATCCCAGAATGCATTAGGGAGCGGGCATTTAAATCTGGGATCAGATGTACAGAAATTTACAGATGAGATGATTTTGCCTCCTTTATTATCCAGACTATCTCTGTCATGAACTTTCAGAAAGTAATCATATACATCACCAGCAAACCGATGTGCTTTATCGGCATCTGGGTTTATGCCATCAGTACAAATATCTCCATCAGCTTCAGTGCAAACACGATCGCCCGGGAGATAGTCATATACCTTTTCGTTACCACGTGAATCATAGGTCTCTCGGTTTTTTGCAGTGTGGACTTGGTTAAAATGCAGTTCAAGTTTTCCTGATATAGCATTTATCAAAACAAGTTCTCTAATGAGATACTGCGGAGATGTACCCTTTATTTCAAGGTGCCAGACAAGTGTAGCTTCACCAGTCTGAGGTCCGATCAATTTTGGCTCATAGATTTTTAGCTCAGGAGTACTCGTTTTCAGTAATTGTGGGCTAATTTTATGTACTTCGGCAATTGTAGCCAGTCCCGTATGGCTAGCCTGTTCGGGAGTTATTGTTGGTGTTGTGTTAATAATACCATTGTCATCTGAAAGCTCACCATTCATGGAGATCAATCGTTGTTGTGAATCCATGTTCACAATAACTTCACCTCCAAGGACTGGCACTCCATTATGTAACTGCTGATACCGAACCATAGTCTTACCATTTTTCTGGCGGTGCTGTTTCATGGTTCGAAGCTGTTTCTTTGTATCCTGTATACCAAATACCGTTCCCATGGAGTTCATTATAAGTCGGGCGTTCTGATCAGCAGACAGGTGTGGCCCAGTGCCTGGAATGGCAATGGCTTTATTGGTCGGGGTGCCGATAAAGCGGGTTTTTCCATCGTTTTTTCTAAAACTCAGGCGGGCGCCCTGTTCAATCAGTTGGCGTGACTGTTTTACACGTTGATCGCCAATGGCATACGCATTTTGAGCCGTTACCATGTTGATTAAGCTGGCCGTGAAGAGTAAGACTATGATTTTGCTTAATCTTGTTGGATAGTTGTTGTTACAGGACATATTTCCCCCGATGTCATTCCTTGTCTAGTTAGTCTTCACCCACGCTAAAAATACCTAATTGCGGTCAGGTCTCTCGGCTAGTTCAATAATATATTAAATGGACTAATTGGGGAAATTCAGATGGTTTCTGGGCAAAGGAATTCACAGATTTATTAGTTGAACTGGGCTTACAGCATGACACGGCCATGCAGTAACTAATTTAGACAGGGTATAAACAGAGCTGCAGTATACATATTGGGGTGTGGGATGGTGCTGGTAATAAGGATAATATTTTAGAAAAAAACTAAGCCGACAGATTACGAAGCTGGATATGCTTATTTTCGAAATTGGACAATCTGAGCGGATTCTTCATTGGGGAGATCCAGCTGTTCTCCCAGTAAGAGAGTCATGGCTTCCATGACTTTCTTTATCAATAGTCCTGCATGAGAGTGATAGATTTTTAAGGTACAGGGAATATCTTCGTGCAGGTTTCCACGGTGCGCGACTTCAAAATCCACCCAGGCCATAACAGGAATATCATTCAGTCGTTTATCAACCACAATCCAGGCATCTTTCTCAAGATGTAGGTCGAGAGTGCGTAGTTTAGGCAGATTAAAACGAATATTGGTCCCAAGGCGTTTGATAGCCACCTGCACCAGGTTGTAATGCACGGCCTTGACTGAAGTTTTCCGTATTTCAAAGGCGGGTAAATCTTCAAGTTTATGCTTCACGTGGATACCTTTTAGCCACTGTTTCATACAGTATGGTTGTCGATCTGCACCTTCGCAAGGAGAAAATTTTGAGAAATTGTGACTAGAAGCGCGTATTTGCACTGGAGAAATAGGCTCCCCTGGTTTACCAGGGGAGTTAATAAAACTTAATGATCAGCCTCGGCCTTGCCGTGGGCATCCAGCAGGGTTTTGGTCATGATGCGATCAGTATAGGCCATGGCAATGGCAGAGATAATGAAGGTCATATGGATGATGACCTGCCACTTCATGGTTGCTTCAGTCATGTTTTCGGCATTGATAAAGGTTTTCAGTAGATGGATAGATGAGATACCTATGAGTGCCATTGAGAGTTTGATCTTCATGGTGGCTGCATTAACATGGGAAAGCCACTCAGGTTGATCTGGGTGTTCCCTTATATTGAGGCGTGAAACAAAAGTCTCATAACCGCCGATAATAACCATGACCAGCAAGTTGGCGATCATCACCACATCGATGAGTCCCAGGACCATTAGCATAATGCCGGTCTCGCCTAGCTTATTGGCACCCATCACAAGGTGGGATAGTTCGGCCATGAACAGGTAGACATACACACCCTGTGCCACAATAAGGCCGAGATAGAGAGGGGCCTGTAACCAGCGGCTCCAGAAAATCAACTGGGCCATGGTGCCAAGGGAAATATTACGCATAATGGATTGTTTTTCGCTCACTTTGGTAATTCCTGTGTTGAAAATTTTTTGTGAATTCTGGCGGTGTCGATCTGCTTTTGCAAGAGGCCAGGCTCAGGGCGTGGCCAGTTGTTTTTGAATATCTCTTGCCAGTTTCAGGGCTGAGTCTACATCCCGATCCAGCACATTGAAATGGCCCATTTTGCGGCCAGGGCGTGCCTCATGTTTGCCGTAGAGGTGCAGCATGACATTATTGTGTGACAACAGCTTTTCCCACCTGGGAGCGTTGCCACCGTGCCAGATGTCACCCAGCATATTGACCATCACTACCGGGGAAAGCAGACGGGTATCTCCGAGGGGCAGACCGCACAGGGCTCGTACCTGTTGTTCAAACTGCGAGGTAGCGGTGGCATCCAGTGTGTAGTGGCCACTATTGTGGGGACGTGGGGCAATCTCGTTGACCAGAAGTTTGCCATCAGAGATAAAGAATTCCACGGCCATCACACCGATGTAATCCAGGGCAATGGCGATCTCGGTCGCCATGGTGATGGCCTCTTCCCGCAGCCTGTCATCGACCCGGGCCGGGACAATGCTCACATCCAGGATACCATCTTCGTGAATATTCTCGCCCACAGGGAAAGTCACCACCTCACCGCTGGTGCTTCTGGCCAGCACAACCGAGATTTCCACGTCGAGTTTGACTCGTTGCTCCAGCACACACTCATTGCCCCCCAGAGCTTGCCAGCCGGACTGACAATCCGACTCAGACTTGACTGAATACTGACCCTTGCCGTCATAACCAAAGCGGGAAACCTTAAGAATGGCAGGGACTGAGACGTGAGTAAGCGCTCCCTCCAGGTCGGCCTCGGAGCGTACCACCACAAAGGGAGCGGTGGGAAAACCGCTGTCCCTGAGGAAGCTTTTCTCGTGGATTCGATCCTGGGTAATGGTGACGGCCTTCGCCCCTGGGCGTACCGGCAGGCTGCTTGCCAGAGTCTCCAGGATAGCAGCCGGGATGTTCTCAAATTCGGTGGTGATGGCATCACAGCTCTGGTTCAGCTTGTTGAGGGCCGTAGCATCATCATAGGCAGCACAGATATGGTTTGTGGCCAGTTTTCCTGCCGGGCTGTCTTTATCCGGGTCCAGCACAATGACCTCGTAGCCCATGTTGCGTGCGGCAATGGTGAACATGCGGCCCAGCTGGCCACCGCCCAACATACCGAGGGTGCTACCGGGCAGGATCATCATTTGGGCAGTTTCATGGCCCGCACCTGGGCACGTTGTTTCTTGCGGAAGGTCTCCAGTTTCTTGGCGAGCTTGGGGTCATCCATGGCCAGCATGGCAGCTGCAAACAGGCCTGCATTGGCGGCACCGGGTTCGCCAATGGCAAAAGTCGCCACGGGGATACCCTTAGGCATCTGCACAATGGAAAGCAGGGAATCCAGGCCCTTCAGGGCGCGAGAGGTGACGGGGACGCCCAGCACAGGAACAATGGTCTTGGCCGCCAGCATCCCAGGCAGGTGGGCCGAACCCCCGGCCCCGGCGATAATGCATTCAATACCCCGATCCATGGCCTTCTCAGCATATTCGTATAAAAGGTCTGGGGTACGGTGGGCCGAGACCACTTTGGCCTCATGGGGAATCTTGAATTGTTCCAGTATTTCCACAGCCTTACTCATGACCTTCCAGTCACTGTTACTGCCCATGACAACGCCAACTTTGGGTTTTTTCATGTTCTCACCTGTCTTTTTCCTGTTGGGAAAAACCAGTCTCCTGTCGCGAAAACGGCGCATTATACCTTTTTTGACGGGGTTTGATATGGTTTTGGGTTGGGCTTTATGGAAGTGGAGGGTAGCAGTAGCAGGTTAAGGTCAGCTTGAAGCGTAAGTCTTGTACCTACTATTAATAAAAAGGCTGGTTTTGCCACAATTTAAGGGGTTTGAGAAGTTCTTTTCTAAATGGTCTTTAACCATTAAAACCCCATTTTATCGGATAATTTTTTTAATTTTGTAATCTATTTGTAATTGCTCAGTACTTATTCTGTAAGCAGTATTAACAATATGCATGAATTTGCTGGCAGGAGGTATAAAATGATTAGAAAAAGTTCAATATTATTCTTGATTTTCAATGGGTTGCTATTAGGTGGGTGTGGCCACGACGATGATGAGAAAGGCTCAGCCGCTCCACTTTCTCCACCAATTGGGAATATTTCGGGTACGTGGTATGTGACAGATACTATCGATGCCAGGAATTGTGGCGAAGGGCAGTATAGCGAGAGTGGCTCGGTTTATGTTGCTCAGTCAGGTAACTCAGTTACAGTGACAATTAATGGTAGTAAGTTTACAGGCACGCTAAGTGGAAATAGCCTGTCCTGGAGTGGTAACTATCCAGAAGATGGGGGAACAACTTCACTGTCATTAAGCGCTACAGTGGGAGCTAACTGTGACACCTTATCGGGTGGTTCGACCTGGTCATGGTCAGGTCCAGGAGGCCCATGCTCAGGCACAACTCGAACTACAGCTTATAGGACATATCCTAATACTGGGTGTGGATCCTGATTTTAAGCTAAACAGGTCAGGATAAGCGGAAGGGAGGCCGCTTACTCTGCTTTATTACAAATTAAGTTACCTTGGTAGCATTTAATCATTTCATTCCCAGATATCCAATTAACAAAATCAGTCTTTTATCTATAAATAATAGAAGCAGAAATCTGTTATAACTAATAAAAATCATTAATCCTGATTCTTAGGATAATATTTTAAATCAATACGTAATGTAAAATTCATCATTGAGTTAGTGTGATAACTAAAGATAAGATGATGGTTAAATCCAGCTTAACCAGATCAAAAGGATTACAAAATGAAAAAGCTTAAACATGAAGCTGAACTTGTTAAGGAGGCCCTGCAGGCTGGGATGAAATATGGGGAAGATCGGGGCGCGGTAATATTTGAGCCAACTGACTCAGTGAGTGAGCGAATTCTGTATATATATCGCTTGCTGGTTCACGATAAAAAAATACAGCCTTTGCCAGAGGATCAGGTCTCACAAAAATCCATGCGTCATAAGCTGGCACTGTGGTATGCAAAACAACTTCCCAAGGGCCATCCATTGCTTAAGTGAAATGGAAAAATTGCCGGGGTTTTGGGATGATATCTGGGGTTTCAAATCGTTTATTGTGTTTTTGTAGGTAATAGCAATGAAAAAACTTCAATTCTTAATGTTAAATCTGGTGCTGATTATTTTCAGTCATACTGCGCGTGGTGAAGTACTGGTGCTGGTGCATGGCTGGGCCGCAGATGCCAGTACCTGGCAAAGGAGTGGGGTGTTACCCATTTTACAAAGTGCCGGTTGGCGTGATTCTGGTGTAGTGGTCTCCTCGCCTTCAGGGGCACAACTCTTTTCATCCCCATACCCGGTGCAATCGAGCAAACATGTCTACCGGGTTGAGTTGCCTTCGAATGGGCCATTGCTATTACAGGCTTCTCACCTGATTTCTCAGTTGGCCTTTATTCAAGGGCAGCATCCGGAAGAAGCAATGACCCTTGCGGGCCATTCTTCAGGTGGAGTTGTGGCACGGCTGGCCGTGATTAAACCGGAGTACGTAAAAATTCACTCGCTGATTACAATTGCATCCCCCAATCTCGGCACACCTCGTGCCCTGGATGGATTGGCGGTGGTGGATAGCAAACCCGATTTCTGTCCCGGGCCGGGTATCTATTTTCTCAAGACGGTGCTGGGGGGGAATCAGTACCAGTACCTGAAGGCATCACGCGGTAGCATGACCGACCTGCAGCCAGCGGCACCGGGCAGTTTGTTGGACTGGCTGAATCGGCAGCCCCATCCACCGATTCGTTATCATGCTGTAATAAGAGGCCAGGGCGATGATCTGGTCCCAGCAGCCAGTCAGGATCTGAATCAGGTCAGCGCAATTCAGGGGAAGGCACATCGATACCTGACACCCTCTGGTCATGCCCTAAGTGCAGCGGATGGCCAGCTTTTGCTGGATATTTTATCTAACTGATGTGCTCGAATAGTTTGTAAAGTATTCCAAAATATAAGAATCAAAATTTAATTTAATTATGAATAAAGTATTAAAAGTTGTTTTACAGATCTTAGCGGTATTGGCTATTGCGACTTTGCTGGCCAACTTCTTCCCCTCGTTTATGTTTTGATGAGTAGAGATAAACCTTGCTCAGGTACAGGTAGATATAAATCGCAAAGGGATAGGTGATGATGGGTAAGCTGGAAGCGAATAAACAAAATGCCATCAATTTTTACCGTACCGCGTTCCTGGGTGATCCCATAAGTGCTGTTGAAAAATACGTTGGGGATGACTATACCCAGCACAACCCATCTGTCGCCAATGGTAAACAGGGGTTTATTGAATATTTTTCCCGGATGGCTGAAGAATATCCTGATAAGGAAATAGAGTTTGTGCGTGCCATAGTAGAAGGGGATCTTGTCGCATTGCATACTCATCAGGTCTGGCCAGGCGAAGAACATTATGTAACCATGGATTTCTTTCGCTTTGATGCTAATGGCAAGATTGTAGAGCATTGGGATTCGATCCAGAAGGTACCCACCGAGTCAATAAATGGTAATTCGATGTATTAATTTAAACGGAGATAGATTGATATGGTAGATACACGTGTAAGCCAGGTTATTTTTCCTTCTGACTCATTAATTACTTCAATATATCCGACCACAAATCTGGCTGATGCTTTTATGGTTCGCTTACCTGAAAATACGACTACAAATCCTGAACTGCTGGCGAGACACATGTTTTCTCATCAGGCACCCTGGGTAAGTGGACTGATGTGGGTGCGGGAAATTTTTGTACGTTTTTTTGGCTTACAAACAAGTGTGAGCAAACTGTTAAAGATGTATGAAGAAGATAATGTACGACGTATACATTATTTTACTCTTCACTCAAGCAATGACAGGGAGGTCATTCTTGGAGAGGATGATAAGCACCTGGATTTTCGCCTGTCTATTTTATATCGTACACCCGCTGAAGTTGAGGACAGGCAACCAGGCCTGGTGGTGTCATCTGTAGTGACCTGTCACAATATGATTGGCAGAATTTATTTATTTTTCATTAGTCCATTTCATCGCCTGGTTGTGCGCTCAGGTTTGAAACGTGCAGCAAAAGCGGGATGGCCCAGGGCATGATAAAAGGGGGAGTACATACGGAACGAATATGTATTTTTCTCATATTATTTGTATTGTCAGGTCAGTCTCCAGCAACTGGTATAGAAATTTTGTATGAGTCTCAATATGGTGATTGTGTTGTTCGAGGGAGTTATAATTCTTATAGAATAGCCGATGGTGTGATCTCAGTTAAAGTAGACAAAAATAATACTGGTGACTGTGAGGTAAGCTCAGTACAACTTGTTAAGGCGATTTCTGAATCTATCAGGGTTTATAAATCAAGGAACAATAAATTAGTATTAAAAAATATTTTCATTGGCAGAATTTATAAATATCCCCACTTGAGTAAATTCCTCCAAACGTCTGCCGAAAATGATAGACGCTGGAACAGGGAAAATGGCAAACCTGATAAAGGCCATGTAAATTATTATGTCAATAAAATTCTATATTCAAAACAATTGATGAAGACAGTTATTTCAGAGCTAAACATTCTTGGAATTAGTCTGACAGGCATCAGCTGCGAGAAGGTGTTAATTAATAAAAATAAACTCCCCTATGATGCCATGTGTTGGCTAAAGGTAAACTAAATTTAAAAAATAACAGACTATTCTTTCAGTCCCTTGCCCATATCACCCAGGACGGCATTAAGCTTAAATTGGCCGTCTTAGTAAATATTAATAAGTTCAATTTTTCTATCATATTAGATGGGCCTCAGTTGCGGGTATACTTCCAGGCTGCGTGCAGAAACCCCAATGGTGCGTAATTCTTGCATTAGGCCTTCTTTTGAATTGGGTAACAACACCGGACTGCATAGCCATTGTCTCCTGATAATAATCCCTGATTAATGTGAAACTATGATGGCGTCCTTGTCGTGCTAGAGTATTTATTGAAAATACGAATTTTGGCTAAACAGTAAAAGATGAATAATACCTGTGAATATAATAGTGGTATTTTATAAAACCTGAATAATGGACATAGCTAACAGAGTGATTGTTTATGACGGGATCTGTGGTCTATGCCATGGTTGGGTAAGGTTTGTGATTCGGTTTGATCCAGGAGCAGTCTTTCGGTTTACATCGATACAATCTGAATCAGGCCAATCTATTCTGGCAAAATACAATCTACCAACTGACAGGATCGAGACGCTTGTGTATGTAGAAGATGGCAAGCTGTATCTAAGAAGCCAGGCATGTTTAATGATTATCCGCCAATTGAGCTTCCCTGTTAGATTATTATATGGTTTTGTGATTGTTCCGCAATTTATCCGTGACGGTATGTATAAGCAGATAGCTCATCACCGCTACACACTGTTTGGTCTAAAAGATGAATGTCTGTTAACTGACAGTGACTTACGCAACAGGTTTATATAGATGTTGCACACCCTAAAACTTCTGCTGCCAGCTTTGATACCATCATGGAATTTTTTCGACATTATTGTCCCCTCACCTCGAATCCAGTTTTCTATCAATAGTACACAGCGCGATAAAAATAGAGAGTGGCAATTATTTCGACCACATCCCCAGTACATTTCTTTTGGAATGATGTTAAAGCGTATGCTGTGGAACCCGCGCTGGAATGAGTCTCTCTTTTTAATGAGCTGTGCAGAGCGCCTGCTGGACTACCCTACACAGCACAGTGAAGACGAAATTCTTATTCGAATTACGCATGATCTAGTGAAAGATGGGCGGATGGTTTTAGAAGGAATGTATTTACAATTTCGTCTTGTTCTTGTCAAAAGGGTAGGGCAGGAACTGGTTTACGAGTCACAGAGTGTTGCACTTGATACATATATCGCGAGGGTCAAGCATACGTGAGTCTGATCGAGGCCATCCGTTATACCGAGATATTAATGGGCCTGGCCTTCATGCAGCAGAGTATTGAGCACCTGCGTTCCTTTCGTAATGAACAGCTTATCTTTCTAGCCAGGCTGATTCTGTCACTGTTACTGGTCGCAGGTATTCAGACCAGTTGGGTCACAGGCCTGTTGTTGTTAAGCGCGCTTGCCATGTTACATCGCTTTCAGGGGCCGTATAACGGTGGCTCAGATCGCATGGGCCTGCTGGTATTGTGTTGTCTGTTGTTAAGTGATATCGCACCGACACAATATTGGCAGGAAGTGGCCTTTGGATATCTGGCGATACAACTAGTATTGTCTTATTTCATATCAGGCTGGGTGAAGATCATTAACCCGGACTGGCGTTCGGGTCAGGCATTGACCGATGTATTTCAGTTTTCCTCCTATCCGGTAAGTGAGTCACTCCGTAGTCTAGCCACATACCCTCGGGTGATGTTTGTTTCTTCCTGGTATGTGATGCTGTTTGAAATACTCTTTCCCTTAGCACTATTAAATCAATATAGCCTTATTATCATGCTGATAGTCACGGCAAGCTTTCACTTTGCCAATGCCTGCCTGTTTGGTCTTAACCGATTTTTCTGGATCTGGTTAAGTGCATACCCATCGATTATCTGGTTTCAGCAACGGCTCTTCGTTACAATGTAATTACCAGTTACATTCAATGACAGGGAAAGGATATGAATGAATTATTTATTAAAGCCGGTGGCGTGTATAACATTCTACTGGTTATTTTTCACCTGATGTTCTGGAAGTTGTTTGACTGGGAAAAGGATCTCAGGTCTCTACGATTTTTAAATCGTGCCATCATACAGGTCTTGAATATCAGCCTGACACTGGTGTTTGTAATCTTCGCCTACCTGTCCCTGTGGCATACTCAGGAACTACTCTCTACCAGGCTGGGTAATCATCTTATATTTTTAATATCACTTTTCTGGCTGGCCAGGGCGATTCAGCAACCCGTCTTTTTTAAACTGCAGCATTGGGGGTCATGGGGGTTTATGGTCTTTTTTCTCGTTGGCAGTGCTATTTATTTCATTCCATTTATCGGTGTTTACCAATGAGTAAGAAAAAGGCTAATTTGGCAATAACAGCTTTTGTGAGCGCCCTGTGTATGTGGTTGTTGGCAGGTTTATGGCATAAGGTCATCGCGGTACAGTTTTATACCAGGGAGACAGGCGCACAGCATGAGGGCACGGTCATTATCCTTATTGCCTATATCATCCTGGCCCTTTTAATGGTTTATCTCTACGGATTTTATAGAATCAAAAAAGATTCACTCATACAGGCATTTCTGTTTGGTGTTGTAATTGGATTGTTATGGGTATTTCCCCATGAACTGGCCATGGCAGGTGCCCATGGTGAGTCCGTTCGTTATGTTTTTATCAATGCAGCCTGGCATATGGTGGAGCAGGGTGTCGGTGGGCTGGTGATTGCATTGATCTCAAAAAGGTTTGCATGTTGGTAAATTCGTAACAAGCGATATTTGTTGCTAATATAAAACCAACGAAAGCCATTTCATTACCACTGCAGGCATGATGTTTACGCAATCAGATACGGTTCAATTCAAATTACCCGACTGGATTACTGACTACACCAGTGGTGTGGATTGTCTCACGGATGTGCATGAGCGCATGAGCTTTGTCATTGGCGCAGCTAAGCGTAATGTTGAAGAAAAAACCGGTGGTCCCTTTGCTGCGGGTATATTTGAGATAGCGTCGGGAAAGCTGGTTTCTCTTGGAGTCAATCTGGTTACCAGTCAGGGTCTGTCTATCCTGCATGCGGAAATGGTGGCCATCAGTCTTGCCCAGAAAAAGCTTGCTTCCTACGATCTTGGTGGTGAAGGGCTGCCACGGCATGAGATTGTGACCAGTACCGAACCCTGTGCCATGTGCTTTGGTGCCATTCCCTGGTCGGGTGTCAGTCGTGTGGTGACCGGCGCGCGCGATGAAGATGCCCGTCGAATCGGTTTTGATGAAGGGCCAAAGCTTGCTGACTGGCAGGGTGCGCTGGCCGAACGTCAGATTGAAGTCATACACGATATGAATCGAGAACAGGCACGCAAGGTGCTGGACGAATATCTGCAAAATGGTGGAAAAATTTATAATGCGCGGGACTCAGCCTGATCAGATCCCGTTCAAATAGTGTTACAATGGCTGTTCCATATTCAAAAAGCTGGCGAGGTGGTTTCCGTGAGCGATCAAGACATCCTGATATTCGAAGTTTCCCAGAGTAATTTTAATACCTCGGTCATTTTCAATTCCCATAAAGTCCCTGTATTGGTGGAATTTCTGGGCGTGTGGTCTGAGCCCTGTATACACCTGGAAGAGCGTCTTTCAGCCGCAGCAAAGGAATTTGCTGGTCAGTTTGTCTATGCCAAGGTAGATATGGATGAACAAGCGGAATTGATTAAAGAGTATAAGATCGAAAATGTTCCTACTACCAAGGTATTCAAGGACGGTGAGGTTGTACGCACGGAAGAGGGACTGCTGAGTGAAGCAGAGATCCGTGCCCTGCTAAAAGATTTTGGTGTTTTTCGTGAATCAGATGAACTGCGTGAACAGGCCCGCGCAAAACATATTGCGGGTGAAACAGTAGAGGCCATGCAGTTACTTACCAAAGCCATTCAAATGGACCCACGTAATACTCGTGTGGCCATGGATATGGTACAGGTCTTTCTTGATATTGGTGAGCTGGAACAGGCCAGATCACTTTATGAAAGATTGCCAGAATCAGATCGACAGTCGGAAACGGGTCGAACCTTAACCGGTCAGATTACTTTTCAGGAACTGGCGGCAAAGACAAAGGGTAAGCTTGCATTACAAGATAAGCTGGCTACAAATCCAGATGATAACGATGCCCGCTTTGATCTGGCGGTTTGCCTGGTAGCAGAACATGATTATCCACAGGCCATGGACAACCTGTTTATGATCTTTGATAAGGAACCGGAATATAAAGAAGGTGCTGCAAGGGAGATGATTATTAATCTTACCAATATGCTGGCACCTAATGATCCTCAGCTAGCGCAGGAGTTTCGACGTCGGCTTGGGAATACGCTTGCATAGTTTTCTGTCCACGTATCAAACATTCTGAAAGTGTACAGTTGACGAACTTTTCCTTCATAAAGTCGATAAAGACACGTACCTTGAGTGGCAGGTACTGGCGTGAAGGATAGACCAGCCACGCTGCTGAATCGAAACTGGCCATAGCCGTATCGTAATCTTGAAAAACACGTACCAGGCTGCCTTCATAAAGCTCACGTGTTACCGTCCATTCACTACACATGACCAGACCCATACCTGCCCGGGCACATTCCTTTAATGCGAGGGCATTGGTGAGCTGCAAGCGGCTGTTTGGCGTGATAGATTTAATTTCGCCATTGTTATCACGAAACAGCCAGTCTGTACCCAGGCCGGTATGGGGAAAGACCAGGCACTGGTGGTGCTGAATATCTTCGGGTTGTTCCGGCCTGCCGTATTGTGCCAGGTAGGATGGGCTTGCCGTGATGACATAACGCATGTCCGTCAGGCGGGTCGCTATAAGACCTGAATCATTCAGGTGTCCAAGTCTTACCGCCAGATCAAAACCGTCATCAACAATGTCCACTACTGCATCCGTCAAATCGCAGTACACATCAAGTTTGGGATACTTCGCCATAAATTCAGGCAATAAGGGCACGATAACGCTATTACCAAAGGTCACAGAAGTGGTGAGTCGTAAGGTACCGGTCACTTCATCACCCAGATCCCTTGTAATAGAACGGGCCTGGTTGAGCTCTTCAATTAGGGGTTCAATACGCTGGTAGTAAACCTGGCCAGCCTCGGTGGGCTTGACCTTGCGTGTGGTGCGTTGCAGCAGACGAACACCCAGTTCTTCTTCCAGGCTGGTGATGGCGCGTGACACCGTGGAGGGGACCACATCCAGCTCTCTGGCCACGGCGGCAAAGCTGCCCCGTTTCATGACCTCAACAAAGATCTGTAAATTTTGGGTATCCATTCATGCATTATACGCAATAATCCAATGCATAAAAGCCTGTTTATTGTTGGTTCTCGGTTCTCTAGGCTTGTCTCACCAACAAGCAAAAGGAGAACAAGACGTGACAACATTATTACGAATCGATGCCAGCGCCAGGACAGAAGGCTCGCACAGCCGCGAGCTGGCCGATGTGGTGGAGGCTGCCTGGTTCAAGGCCAACCCCGAAGGGGAAGTGATTGTGCGTGACCTGGCCAGGGAGCCGGTGGCCTTAATCAATAACGATACTATTGCCGGGTACTACACACCACCAGAACAAATGGACGAGAAGTTGAAATCCGCTACTGCCCTGTCGGATAAGTTAATTGCTGAAGTGATGCTGGCCGATACGCTGCTCATTTCCGTACCCATGTATAATTTTTCTGTCCCTGCCGTGTTAAAGGCCTGGATCGATCAGGTGGTGAGAATTAATCATACCTTTAGTTATGATCCGGAAAACGGTTTTGCCGGCCTGATAAGTAACAAGACGGCCTATGTTACCACCGCCGTCGGTGCGCAGTTTACCGGCACGCCGTTTGAGGCCTTCGATTTTCTAAGGCCGTACCTGAAATCATTATTAGCTTTTCTGGGATTTGAAAAGGTCGAGGTATTTTCCGTGGAGAGTACTACCATCGATGAGCAACAGATGGCGATAAACAGGCAGGAGGCCCTGCAACAAATCGAGGCAAGTTTTTCTAAGGCAAGGCAGGCTGCGGCCTGACCTCTTATGTTGCATGAGGCGCTGGCGTGTTATTTCATAGCGCCTATCTTGCCGTGCTTGCACCGTCGGCTACCAGGGCATGGCCATCCACATAACTTGATTTAGGTGAGCTGAGCCAGAGGATGACCTCGGCCATCTCTTCTGGTTCAGCCACCCTGCCCATGGGTGTCATCTGGGCCACCATATCTTCTGCTGCCTGATCGTCAGTGCCAGTAAAGCCGGCCATGGGGGTGCGTACTCCACCGGGGCAAAGTGCGTTAATGCGAATATTCTGCTTGGCATATTCCAGAGCGGCTGTTTTGGTCAGTCCAATAATACCGTGTTTGCTGGCGGTGTAGGCCGACAGGGTTTCAAAGCCTACGATACCGGCGATGGATGCAGTATTCACAATGGTGCCACCGGTCTTAAGGAGCAGAGGGATTTCATATTTCATGCAAAGCCATGTGCCTCGCAGGTTGACTGCTATCACCTGGTCAAAGGTCTCCACGGGGTAATCGGCAGTAAGGCAGACCATGCCACCAAGCACTCCGGCATTGTTACAGGCGTGGTCCAGCTGACCGTAGTGTTGAATGGTGTTATCCAGCATGGCTCGGATGCTCTCCTCACTGGCGATGTCGACAGCAATGGCTGTGGCTTCACCACCTTCATTATTAATCTCTTCAGCTACGACATCACAGGCCGATTGCTCAATATCCGCCACCACAACTTTGGCGCCCTGCTGGGCAAAGGCAAATGCAGTGGCTTTGCCAATACCGGAGGCGGCACCTGTAACCAGGGTAACTTTATCTTTAAATTCCGTATTCATGTAATCACCAGACTGACAATGTTATTCATAAAAAGTATGGCAAGAGATTTGCTGCCTGTCAGCCTGAGGGGATGGGTAGACAGCAGTACAAGTGCATTAGTTTTTTGTGGAGAACAAACTCGGACGGAGAGAGATAATGAAGTTTACCATTATTGTAAATACAACAACTGGTGCTTGTCAGGCTATCTACTTTTTCAAAGGAGAAAATATTACTTAACTATAATTGTCTATTACCCAGGAGTGGTTAGCTAAATACTTAATATATTCAATTTATTAATTTGCCAGGTCGCATGAGTTTTGGGACACCAGATCGTTAATAGTATTCAATAGAGTCTGAAGGTTGAAAGGTTTATGCAAGATATGACTTATTCCCGCTGTTTGGTGATTAAGGCCTTCAATGTCTTCACTGTAACCAGTACTTAGGATGATAGGTATTTCTGCCTGTTTTTGTAAAACCTGCTGCGCCAGTTCAAGTCCAGAAAGCCCTGGCATCGTATAGTCGGTGATGAGCAAATCATAATTATTACTAGATTCTGTGAAGTCAGTGAGTGCAGCCTGTGGATCAGTATAACTCGATACTATTGCGCCTTGAGTAGTAAGGAATTCATCCAGTAAATTGACCAGGGAAGCTTCATCATCGACGACCAGTATTGATATTCCTTCAAGCCCCATGGAGTCGCCTGATAAAGTAACTTGTGTGGATTTATCTGTGTCAGTCTGAACTTCCTCTTCCTCTTCCGGGCAGGGCAGGCAGATATTGAAGCATGTACCATTATGATCAGGCTTTGAAATGGTGATATGTCCATTAGCGCTATGCACAATCCCGTGCACGATGGAAAGTCCCATACCGCTACCTTTACCTATTGGTTTACTGCTATAGAAAGGAACAAAGATATGTTTAATATCTTTGGGTAAAATGCCATCACCGGTATCCGTAACTGAAATAATAACATACCTTCCCTCCAGTGACTCAAAACAGGAGTCACAGGTACATTGTGTCGTTTTAACGGTCTGGCTAAAGGTGATTGTTCCATGATTGCCAATGGCGTCACGTGCATTAATAGCAAGATTAAGCAATATCTGGTGCAGATGGATGGGTTGCATTTGTGCAGTAGCAAGTTCATCGTTAGTGGAGCTTGCTATATTAATACCCTTTGGTATCGATGCCCTGAGTAATTCAATAGTTTCCTTAACAACTGACCAGCTCTTGATTGTCTGTTGTTTATCATTATTAGTGTAGCCAGGATCTTTACGGCTAAATAATAGCATTTGGGCAACGATATCCTTGGCTCGGTTGCTGGAACCAAGTATATGGTTGATGTATTCATGGCATGATTTAGAATTTAGAGGAACATTATTTAGACCGCTCTTAAGTAGTTCAGTATATCCCATGATACTGGCTAGAATATTGTTAAAATCATGTGCCAGACCACCACTTAGACGACCAATGGTTTCCATTTTGCTGGCATTGGCAAGCTTGTCATTTAATTGTTGTTGTTCTTCAGCAATGCGTTTTTTCTCCCTAAGATCTTCATTAAAACCGATAAAAATACCCTCTTCACCATTCTCACCAGGATGAAAATAGAAACTGACTTCAACCGGAATAAGATGACCATCTTTGGTTAACTGTGTGGTTTCAATTTTGCCGGGTGATGCATATTTTAGCTGAGAGGATACCTCAATGAATTTTTCTTTAGGATAATTCGGGTCAATATCAGGAACCGACATTTCAAGCATTTCTTTACGCGAATAACCCAGCATATTGGCGGCAGCATCATTGACATATAGAAATCGACCATCCAGCCCAACCATGTGAATGCCAATACCAATTCGGTCAATGGCAAACTGGATCTGTTGCAGACTCTTGTAGGTATTGGCCAGGCTGTTTTCGGCCTTTCTACGCTGCGTGATGTCGTGCATGGCTCCCATGGAGCGGGTAACCGTTTTATTTCTGTCTCGAATGATGGTTACGCGATCATCAACTATGGCATAGCTTCCATCTTTGCACCTAAATCGATATTCGTAATTACAAACTGATTCTCCTGTGTCACAGGCGGTTGAGAAAGTATTCATGACCCTGTCATGATCGTCTGGGTGAAGTCGCTCAATCCACCAGTTTATACCGGGTTCTATTTCATCAGCTAAGTAACCAAATGCACGTTCAAACCCTATACTGCGCTCGACCGTGTTATTCGCCATATCCCAGTTCCAGATACAGTCACTGGTTGACTGCATAAAAATGCGCATATTAAGTTCGTTTTCTCGCAACTGTTTTTCATTGTTATATAACTCTGTATGTATTTTGCGCATCCGGTAGACGTGATACAGGACAAAAAGCAGTATAAAAAACAGTGTTGTCTCGACACCCCTTAGAAAAGTGGCAGAGGTAACGGGTCTGGTTTCGGTCCGTTTACGGCCAGGGTTATGTTCATTGATAATGTGAGGTGTTACGTTATTGTTATCCTGCTGTGGGCTTGATATGCACTTAGATGGTGCAATAAAGCCGAAAATAAGACATATGGTGAGGACAATGGATGTAGTATGTTTGTGGGGTGTCATTTTATAAGGCTGTTTTTTTTATTTGGAATCGACCGATTAAGTTGCCTATATATTAGTATAGTGTTGGTATTCTTTCAGTATATTAGCGATCAAAAGCAAGGTGTTAATTAAGATGAATAAATCCAACAAAACAGATGAACAGTGGCGTGCTGAATTAAGTGAAGAGCAGTTTTATGTCTGTCGCCAGAAAGGCACGGAGCGTGCCTTTAGCGGCAAGTATCATGACTGCAAGGAGGCGGGGACTTATGTTTGCAGTTGTTGTAACGAACCCTTATTTGATTCAAATACCAAGTTCGATTCCGGTTCTGGCTGGCCGAGCTTTTATCAGCCTTTGAATGAAGAAGTCGTGGAAGAAGAGCACGACCATAGCCATGGTATGCAGCGCATCGAAGTGCACTGTAAAAAATGCGGTGCCCATCTAGGGCATGTTTTTTCTGATGGGCCACAACCTACTGGCCTTCGCTACTGTATCAATTCCATATCTCTTGAGCTGATTAAACAATAATAAACTAGTAATTTAGATGGTTTTATCATGATGCAATATCGTTTCATTTTATGAAACGAAATAATCTCCATTTTTCATAGAGCGCTCTGACACTAACTGAAAACCTGATTATACTTATCGACATAAGCTTAAGGGGCGGGTTGATCGGCTAGTGCTAAGTAAGAAAAACATTTTATATATTGAAGATAATAGCGATAACCAGATTATCATGGAGGCGCTTGTCAGGCGCTCACTTAATGTGGATATCGAATCTGTAAGTTGTGCCGAGGAAGGTATGGCACGCTGTCAGCAACAATTGCCCAATATCATCCTTATGGATATACGACTACCTGGGATGGATGGCGTTGAGGCTATCAGGCAGCTTAAACGTGATTCAAGAACCAGAGATATTCCTGTTATTGCGGTCAGTGCCGACGCCATGGATGCAGTTGTTCAAAAAGCCCTGCAAGCAGGAGCTGAAAAATACATCACCAAGCCCTTTGAGATTAGTGAGGTGGTGTCGGCGATCAAATATCATTTACCTGATAGTTATTTATAAGAAGCTGGCTGGCTTAATGAGTTATATGCAGATAATTCAGGAGAGTTTGTTTTAGTTTGGGTAAATCGATTGGTTTGGTCACATATTCCATAAAGCCGTCATCCAGACCTTTTTTAACCATGTCTTTTGTGGCATGGGCACTGACTGCAATAACGGGCAGGTTTTCTTTCTGGTGATGAATGGAACATCTGGAGCCGGATAGTTTCTTGCCCCAGGTTATTTTCTTGCGCCAAGACAGCCTTAGAAATTCAACCAAACACAGTACTTTTTGTTATTACCCTAGTATACTAATTGGTTATATGGCACTACAATATGTGGCTATTTGCACTGTTATGGAGCAGGGTGTTTGATGGACATTGAGCAAAAGAGTGACAAAATTGTAACCAATCAGCTTGTTGAGCTGCAGCAACGTTTTTCTGAGCAGCTGCCTGCCCGCATGGCCGTAATCCAGGAGGGCTGGCTCGAGGTCTGTCGTGAACCTGATTCAAAGGCTGGCCTCGACATCCTGTGTCGCAATGTTCATAACCTGGCGGGCAGTGCCGGTAGCTTTGGCGCGGCCAACATCTCCAGGCAGGCCAGTGAGCTGGAAAAATTACTCACTGATGAGTCTGGGCACACTACTCAGGAGGCCGTAGAACGGGCTCTGGGAAAGCTGGAAACCACCATCAAGCATTGGCTGGAAGGCAAGCTGGACACCTTCGACCGCCTGCAGCTGGAACAGTATTCTGAACAATTCAATTCCCTGGTCTATCTGGTAGAGGATGACGAGGCCCTGGCCCAGCAGATAATCGGTATCCTGTCGCGGATCGGCTATCAGGTCGAGCACTTTGTGAAGGTACAGGATTTTCTGGTGCAGTGCAGTGCCAATGGCCGACCCGGTGTGATCATCATGGACATGTTGTTCGAGGATGATGTCCTGACTGGTGCCGATGCAATTCAGCAAACCAAACAACACTTTGAGCCTGTCCCACCGGTTATTTTCATCTCGGTGCGAGATGATGTGGCCTCCCGGCTGGCGGCTGTACGGGCCGGGGCCATTCGCTATTTGCCCAAACCGCTCAATTTCAACAAGCTTTGTCAGACTGTCGATGGCCTGACCGGCCGTCTGCTTAGTAGCCCCTACCGGGTTCTTTATATTGATGATGACCCGGATTCACTGGATTTCCATGCCAGCCTGATGCAAGGTGCCGGCTTTGAAGTAAAGACCCTCTCTCAACCACTGCAGGCCCTGCTGGTGATGGAGACCTTTCAGCCTGACCTCATTCTGATGGATGTCTATATGCCCGATTGTTCAGGCCTGGAGCTGGCGGCCATGATTCGCCAGGATGACCGTTGGGTCAACCTTCCTTTGGTATTCCTGTCCAGTGAGTCCAATATCGAGAAAAAGATGGGCGCTATGGACCTGGGTGGGGATGATTTTATTAGTAAACCGGTCGAGCCCTATCATTTTATCAATGCCCTGAAACCGCGTTTAAGGCGAACCCGCTGGATCAGGCGCCTGAATAATGAGCTGCAGGAGACCCTGCGTCGCAGTGAGTATCAGCGTATAGCCCTGGATAAGCACAGCATTGTCAGTATCACGGACGCCAGGGGTAAAATAACGGAAGTTAATGACAAGTTTATCGAGATCAGCGGTTATGCACGTGATGAACTGCTTGGACGCAACCACCGATTGATCAATTCCGGTTACCATCCAGAGGAATTTTTTCATGAAATGTGGCTGACCATCAGCCAGGGTATGGTCTGGCATGGCCTGATCCGTAACCGCAAAAAGAATGGTGAGTACTACTGGGTCGACAGCACCATCGTGCCCTTCCTGGACGATCAGGGCATACCTTACCAGTATGTCAGTGTACGTACTGATGTCACACTCATAAAAGAGGCCGAGGCCCAGTTAACCCACGCCAAGGAGGTGGCGGAGCGCGCCAATCAGGCCAAGAGTCGCTTCCTGGCCAGCATGAGCCATGAGTTGCGTACTCCCCTCAATGCCATCCTGGGTTACTCGCAATTACTTCGGAGTGGTGTCGATAACGAACTGGATGAAGATCAGGAAAAAGGCATCGGCGAGATTGAAAAGGCCGGCTGGCACCTGCTGCGCCTGATTGACGACATCCTGGAGTTACCCAAGATAGAGGCCGGGGTGGTCAAGATTAATATTGAGCCGGTTCATCTGATGCCGGTGATTATGGAATGCGAGGCCCTGATACTCCCACAGGTACAGGAGAATAATCTCAGCCTGCAACTGCAAATTGATCCGTGTCGAGACAGGGTCGTTGAAGCGGATTACACCCGCCTGACCCAGGTGATCCTGAACCTGTTATCCAATGCCTGTAAATATAATCGGCCGGATGGACAGATCACGATCAGTTGTGACGTGATTGATGAAAGAATGATTCGCATCAGTGTGGAAGACACTGGCCTGGGTATCGCTGAAAAATATCATCCGGAGGTCTTCAGTAGTTTTAACCGCCTTGGCGCGGAAGACTCTGGAATTAGCGGTACCGGGGTGGGCCTGAATATCTGCCGCCAGTTGATGCAGCTGATGGGTGGCGAGATTGGTTTTCATAGTGTGGTGGATGAAGGCAGCTGTTTCTGGATTGATGTGCCACTATCGGATATTTAAACGTTAATATGGAAATAGTATGGTTGACGGGCAAGGTGATCAAAATCTAACTGGTAAAGAGAACTCAATCTCTGCTAATGCCAATATCTTGTATATCGAAGACAATCTGGATAATCGTGTCGTCATGGAGGCATTGATTAAAAAATCTTTAGGTATTGATATCCGTACTGCCAATGATGCAGAGCAAGGCCTGAAAATGTGCCAGGAGAGTTTACCCGATCTAATTCTAATGGATATTCGCCTACCGGGGATGGATGGTGTGGATGCCATCAAGTTATTAAAGAATCAGAGTGAGACCAGAGACATTCCCATTATCGCAGTCAGCGCCGATGCCATGGAGGATAATATTGAATATGCCATCAAAGCCGGGGCTGATGAGTATATTACCAAACCATTTGATATTGAAAATGTGGTATCTACAATCGTAAGACTATCTGGCGGTCAGATACAAAACTAAGAACTCTTGAATAAAGAACTTAAGATTTATTTACGTTTGTTAAACGGCAAAACAGTAAAATTTTCATCAGGTACTCGTTTGGCGAGTTCTTCACCCAGTAACATTTCCATGGCATTAATGGTTTTTTTCAGAATCATGCTGGCACAACAATGAAAAATGCGGATTTCACAAGTAATAGGTTCATGGAGGTTGTCCCGGCTTTCTGTTTTAAAGTCGGTCCAGCAAAGAATCGGATAATCAGATAGTGCCCTGTCTACTACTACCCAGGCATCTTTTTGCAGGATTAGATCCAGGTGTTTGAGTTTCGGTATGCGAAAACGTAACTCGGGGCCGAGTCGCTTCATCGCGGTTTGGACATGGTTAAAGTGATTGGCATCGACCTGACCTGTTCTGTCGGTTAGCACAGGGACTTCATCATGCCGGTTGTAGAGATATACAGTTCTCAAAAGATTTCAACCCAGTTTGAATGCCTACTTTTAAGTGTAAACCATATATCTGGGAAAAGAAGCCCGGCCAGGCTTAATTAATTCTGGCCGGACTTGTGTGGTTATGATGTCAGAGATGCAAACAGTGTCGGCAGTTTTTCCGGTAAACGGTCGACATTATCGATAATAGTGTAGTTATTTTCACCAAAAATACGTTTTACATAAGCATCGGCATGAGGGTCCAATGTCAGGCAATAAGTCAGTACACCTGTGCTGTAGAGTTCTTCAACCGCTTTCTTGGTGTCATGGCGCAGATGTTGTGGATCACGCTCATCAATATCAGCTGGCTCTCCATCGGTCACCAGCAGAATCAGTTTACGACGCTCAGGTTGTTTATGCAGGTGATAGCCAGCGTGTCGCAGGGCAGCACCCATACGTGTGGATAAACCACCTTTCATACCGGCAAGACGACCTTTTACTTCATCATCCAGATGCTGGCTAAAGTCCTTAAAGCGGAAATATTGAACATCATGACGACCATCTGAGGCAAAACCATGCAGGGCAAAGGGGTCACCAATACCGTTAATTGCCGTGGCTACCAGGGTGGCTGCTTCACGAGTCAGTTCCAGTACAGTTTTCTCTGAGCCGCCCATGGGTTCATTGGTTGATTCTGACAGATCCATCAGTACGACAATGGACAGATCGCGATTTTTTAACACGTTCCGCATCGTAATACGGGGGTTAGGTTGCTCACCCATACGAATCGCAATCATGGCATCAACAGCGGCGTTGAGATCCAGCTCGTCCCCATCTTCAAGACCGCGCATACGTTGTACACCTTCTGGTGTTAACAGGTCGATGATCTGGCGAATACGATGAGCAACGGGTTTATACTCGATAAGAATATCATTGATATCTTCCGGATTACCCATACCCTGACGACGTTCGTAAACAGTCACCCAGTCAGGACGAGCCAGCTGGATCTGGTAATCCCATTCTGAGTAGTGGAAGGGATCAGAAACAGGCTCTTTGCCCCACATGTCATTGAAGCTTTTCTGGCTATCAGACAGGTCATCTTCATAAGGGAACATTTCGTCTGGGCAGGTCCAGATTTCCTGGGCATCATCACCGGCCAGTTCACAATCAATTTCGTTGGCCATTTCCATGATGGTCATCACGCGACGCACCTGACGTTGGCTTGCTGCCATGTATTCAACACCTGCATCCCAGTCAAATTCAGCAAACTCCCAGACATAACGATTGTCGTCACGGTACGGGATACGAATTCTTTCCAGAATACGTAGGCTGGGAACATTTTTACGTTTTGAGAACAGGTTAAACAGTTCCATACCCATGTGCCATGAGTACATGTTGTCATCCTGCTTCTCTTCGATTTCCTCGTGGAAACGATTAACAATTGCAGCAACTTCTTTGTCATCCGTCTTGATTTTATCGTCCAGTAGCATGTGGGCGATATGTTCCAGCTCAATCATTGCGGGATGTTCTGGTTCATCTTCTTCATCGATGATCTGTAAAAGCGTCTTCCAGAGTTTCTTCAGGCCGGGGAAATCTTTAGTGGCCTTGTATTCGACACGGGCATCTTCAAAGAAGCCGATAAAGAACATTTGCGCTGGACTGAGTTCTTCAGCAGAAATAGCTGAATCGGAATAACACATATGTGCGGCCATATGCGCTGCAGTAGCACGATACAGTTCAAGACCTTCGACTCGATTGTCTTCAGGGCCAACGTGATCGACCGCGTCTGGCATATGCAGGATACGATGTTCAATATATGGACGAAAATCTGTGTAATCCGCACCAGTTGGACGCAGGAAGAAATCACGACCCCAAAGGGCGCGTAAATAAAAATTCAGTTTACGTTGTACTTTAATGAACAGTACACCACGACGTTCTTTTTGTAACATCGCCTTGGAGTCTGCCGACTCAAGATTAAAGTAGCTTGTCAGGTTATTAAAGTCACGACGGTAAGCCTGCGCTCCAAAGTTGGCCCAGCGACGTAGACCACTCAGAGTTAGTTTATCCAGAAGCTCATCCATGTGATTCAGCATGGGGCGTAAACCACGCGCTGCAGTGGATGCAAACTGGTGAATAAAGGTCAGATAACCACGCACCAGCTGTCCATCACCGAGATGGCGTGCGGCAGAAGGCAGGCTGGCAAATAACAGGGTGATAACTTCACCAGAGGTCATGGAAGACAGTTTCATGCCAGCAGTGACACAGTCATCAATAATGTCTTCACCACATTCTTTGGCAACCAGTGGCATTTCCTGCAGGAAGGTAATGACAAGGTCAGAACCACGCCCCAGGTTACACATGGCCTTGGCACCTGTCAGATAGGCTTCCAGGCCTGTCGGCGACATGATACGTGCGGCTTCCTGGAAAGTACCGTTCAGTACTTCGCGTACTTCAGGTGCGACATCGGCGAGTTGTTCTTCGTAATCTTCGAGTTTGATAGACATAGCTAACTTATCTCTCGTTAAGTTCCCTCTCCCTTTGGGAGAGGGTTAGGGTGAGGGCTGTTAGAACACCATCAATATCAGTTAACACTTCATTATTCCAGTAACGAACAACTTTAAATCCTGATAATTCAAGATACGCGGTTCGTCTGCTGTCATATTCAAGTTGTTGCTGGTGCTGCCCACCATCAATTTCAATAATCAATTTTGCAGATGAACAAACAAAATCAACAATATAATTTCCTATTGGGGCTTGCCTTTTAAACTTGTAGCCGTTTAGTTGCCGGCTACGAAGACACTGCCAGAGTCTTTTTTCTGCATCCGTGGAATTTTTACGTAAGTCTCTGGCTTTGCTGGTCAGAAGTTCCATTTCTGCCCTCCCGCTCTCGCACATCCTTGTGCTACGCGGCATAAGTTCATCCATGAACAAAACCCCTGCCCTCTCCCAGAGGGAGAGGGGGCTCATTTAATTAATTAACCAAAGAATGTCTGCACAGCAGCATTCAGGGTATCGCGCATATCTGGATCATCTGTTAAAGGAGTCACCATGGTCATGCTACAGGCCGCTTCTGGGTTGATACCTTTGCTAATCAGCTGACCTGCGTATACCAGCAGACGGGTTGAAATACCTTCGTCCAGACCGTGACCTTTCAGGTTACGTGCACGGTGTGCAATCTGAACCAGTTTGCCAGCGGTTTCTTTATCAACACCTGATTCTTTGGATACGATAGCCACTTCGGTTTCTTCAACCGGGTAATCAAAGTCCAGACCACCGAAACGTTGTTTGGTAGATTGCTTCAGGTCTTTCATTAAGGACTGATAACCAGGGTTATAAGAGATAACCAGTTGGAAGTCAGGATGGGCTTCGATCAGCTCGCCTTTCTTATCCAGGGGTAATGTACGACGGTGGTCAGTCAGTGGGTGAATAACAACCGTGGTATCCTGACGGGCTTCAACAACCTCATCAAGGTAACAGATGGCACCAATACGTGCGGCTGTGGCCAGAGGGCCGTCCTGCCATTTGGTACCGTCTTTATCCAGCAGGAAACGACCGACCAGATCAGAAGCTGTCATATCTTCGTTACACGCTACGGTGATAAGTGGACGCTTCAGTTTATATGCCATGTACTCGACAAAACGAGATTTACCACAACCTGTAGGACCCTTTAACATCATTGGCATACGTGCATTGTACGCAGCCTGGTATAAGTCAACTTCATTGCCTACAGGTTCGTAGTAGGGCTCAGATTTAATTTCGTACTGCTTTGGATCAACAGTAGTACTTTCTATTTTCGCTACAGTCGCTTTTTTAGTCGCCATAACACACCTTCGTTAATGTTTCGGTTATAAATTTAGTAAAAATTTGTTCTTACGATTCACTGTAGGTTTCAAATTCACCATCCCAGCCTAGTTCTTTGGCTTTTCTTACACCTTCACCATGGATACGATCATGGCGTTCACGTAATTCGGGAGGTAAATGTCTGACCAGGCAACCGTACTTGTCCCACTCTTTATTGACCTTATCCAGCAAGGCGTCAATACCCTGGACATTCCAGCCTTTGCAGGTTTCAGTTTCGGGTATCAATTCAAACACCCAGGCGTCACGAATAACTTTGCCGATGGTAGTCATACCACCAAACATGTCTTCTTCTATGCCTACATATGTCTTTGGTTTTTCCATGATTAGCTTATTAACTTCTTTTGTAACTAATATATGTTTATCGCCAAAAGTTTAGGAAATAAAAATATATCAATTAGGTTAAAAAAAGCCCCTGCCCTGCAGAGCAGTTCAGGGGCTAGATTTGGCATTCACCGCTTTATACCGTCCCTGGTATCGCGGCATACGTACATCCTGTACTTAACCCCGGTAGATGCTTAAACAGCAGTACCACGGTAAACAACCATTGATGTACCAGCACACTGTGCAAAGTTATCCAGACCTAACAGACGTACGTGGTTGTTAGGGTGGGCTTTGTGACAGTTTTCCAGTTCAGCCAGGATAGCGTCAACGTCGGTTTCACCGAACATTGGCAGCTTCCACATGTACCAGTAAGCGCCATTCGCATTTTCAGGCTCAGTGTGTTCGATAGATGGGTTCCAGCCCTTGTCTACGATGTACTGAATCTGCGCACGAGCAGATTCTTTGCTCAGCGGTGGCAGGTAAGAGAAAGTTTCAAACTTACGGCTCTGAGCCGCATCGCTTAAACTTGAATTGTAATCTTGCATATCACTCATTGTGATTTACTCCTAATGTTAATTTCAAATTCGCTGTAGGTTGGGTTAGGCGAAGCCGTAACCCAACATCTGGATTGTTGGGGTTCGCAATAATCGCTTACCCCAACCTACACACTTATTTGTGTGAAACGTCCAGTTTATCAACAGTGTCGAATTCGAACTTGATTTCTTTCCATGTTTCCATGGCAGCTTTAAGCTCTGGGCTGTGTTTAGCAGCAGCAGTAAGGATGTCCTTACCTTCTTTCTCGATCTCACGACCCATGTTACGTGCTTCAACACAAGCTTCAACAGCAACACGGTTAGCAGCCGCACCAGCAGCGTTGCCCCATGGGTGACCTAATGTACCGCCACCGAACTGCAGACAGGAATCGTCGCCGAAGATGCTAACCAGCGCTGGCATGTGCCATACGTGGATACCACAGATCGGAAG
>Ga0224506_10000202_pt1 | contig 57802 bp, 53 predicted proteins | sample SF_Jan12_sed_USG_2_FD_169108 | JGI IMG/M metagenome (GOLD analysis project Ga0224506, IMG submission 169108) | Sediment microbial communities from San Francisco Bay, California, United States - SF_Jan12_sed_USGS_8_1 | ecosystem: Environmental > Aquatic > Marine > Sediment | place: USA... | reverse complement strand
GTACCAAAGCCAGATATTCAGCTTGTTTTGGAGATAGATTCATCTTGGGAATTCCTGTGTAAATTGACAGGTCAAACCATACTGGATTGTTTTAGAAGTGTTTAGATGGGGTTTGTTGATCGCTTACTAACAAATAGGTTCGTATTGACCTAAAGACCAGCACTCTGGTCTTTAGGTACTTTACTCGATTAGTATAATATTAATTAGTACGACACCGAGTCTTCTATCACTACAAACTTGCCATTCTGCACCTGCATTAATACCGACTTATTGGTACCACGATGCTGCTTCTTTGAGAAACTATAAGTAAGCTCACTGAAGTTGGAAGGTACATTCTTCATGTCTTCAATCGCTGAAACCAGTTTATTACGCGTCAGCTTCTTGCCGGCTTTTTCCAGAGCCAAAACCAATAGAGCTGCTGAGTCATACCCTAGCATTGCTGGATTATCGGCGTCTTGACCCGAATATGCTTTGTATGCCTTAGCCCACTCCATGCCTAGTTCAGAGCCTGAATCCTCATAGACCATGCCATATAGGGACCCTACGTAAAATCCTTCAGTTAACCCACCATCGACACCAGCAACAATCTTACTAGCAGAAGCCAGAGCACCTGTAAAATCTATATCTTCACCAACTTTCAAACCCATTTTTCTGGCTGTTGCCAAAGGAATAATGGCATCTTTGATAATTGATCCCAAAGCTACAAGATCACATCCAGCTGCTTTAATTTGACCAATCTGAGATGTAAAGTCCGTGTCTCCAGGACCATGGGTCACCTCCAAGACGACATCCATGCCCATTGCAGCAGCTTGATCACGTGTGCCATTACGAATTTCGTGCCCGAAATCTGTATCTTGATACAATGCGCAAATCTTGCTTCGACCATTATTTTCAACGAGATACTTCAAGCCAGCTCGTGTTTGATCATAATAGGTCGACGTATTCGAAAATTTGAGCTTATGATGTGGTTCTGTCATAGATATGGCGGCTGTAAATGGGAAAAGTGAAGGCACCCCTTTTCCCATCATCATATTAAACATAGCATTATTATGAGGCGTTCCCAGACTCAAGACCATAGCGAATACGCCATCACGATTGATTAACTTATTGGCGCCCTGAATTGCCTTAGGAACCTGATATCCATGATCTTCAACTAAAAACTTAATCTGCCGACCATGAATGCCACCTGCTGCATTTACTTCATCGAATTTCATACGAGCACCAGCGGTACCTCCTACGCCCCATACAGAGGCAGGCCCACTTAGCGCAGTTACAGAACCAATTAAAATTTCGGTATCTGTCACTCCAGTTTCTGCAGAGGCCATGCCGGCCACTGAAAGTGATAGCGCCGACAAGGCCGCATATTTAGTAATATTTTTTATTATCTGCATTAAAGAAACTCCTGGTTATTGTTGTTATTTATCAATCAGGCATTATACACAACACCTAACTTACACCTTCTATTTATGAGGAATACATTTCGTCGATTAAGTTTTTATATTTTTTCTCTACAAAACTTCTTTTAAGCTTCATAGTAGCTGTTAATTCATCATCTTCAGCCGTCAATAACTTCTCAATCAAACGGAATTTTTTTACAGACTCCACACGAGCAAACCTGTCATTAACTTTTTGAATCTCTATTTCGATCAATCGTTTCACTTCGTGTGCCCTACACAAACTAACATAGTCAGTAAATGGGATATCTTTTTCTTGTGCATAGTTTTCAACATTCTCTCGATCTATCATAATTAAACAGGTCAGATACTTTCTTTTATCTCCTATAATGACGGCATCTGAAATAAATGGAGAAAATTTGATTTGATTTTCAATTTCACTTGGCGTGATATTTTTACCACCTGCTGTGATAATAATATCTTTCATTCGATCGGTAATTTTAAAATAACCATCTTCATCAACGTTACCAACATCTCCAGTATGTAGCCAGCCTTCAACAATAGTTTCTGCTGTTTTTTCTGGTTGATTGAAATACCCCATAAAGACGTGACGACCACGAATAAGAATTTCTCCCTGATCTGAAATTCTCATTTCCTTATTTTCATCCACTACACCAATGGAGCCGAGCTTTATCCGATCAACGGGATTACATGAAGCCAATCCGACGCTTTCAGTCTGGCCGTAGCCCTCAACCAGATTAACTCCAATTGCCTGATACCATTTAATAAGATCAGGGGATATTGGAGCAGCTCCGGTAATCGCTACTTTCATCCGATCCATTCCTAACATGGTTCGCAAGTTTCTCATTACCAGCCTATCCGCCAGCCAAATACCCAACCTGTTAACCAAGCCAATCGATTTTCCTGACAATTTCGCTTCAACGCCTTTCATACAAACGGCTAAAGATTTGTCAAATGACCAACGCCCAATCATCGTGGCATCCTTGACTTGCATACTGACAGATGAATAAAATTTTTCCCATATACGAGGTACTGCGAAAAAAGTTGTTGGCGATAGTTCCTGCATATTTTCAGGTACCGTATCTGCTTGTTCTACGAAATTAACAGTTGCACCACAATATAGAGGTAAGTGGACACTAAAACCGCGCTCTACAATATGGCACAGGGGTAAAAATGAAAGAAGTTCATCCTGATCCCCAAGTTGAAAAGCATTCACAGATGATATCATTTGAAACATAACGTTAGCATTGCTAATCATGGCACCTTTAGGAGCACCCGTTGTACCCGACGTATAAACGAGCAACAACAAGTCATCTGGCTCTGTCCCGTCAATGCGTTGATCCCATAGATCCTTATGGTTTCTTTGATAAATTCGCCCACGATCATAAAGCTCTTCTATCGAGATCACATCAGGATCATGAAAGTCCCTCAATCCTTTCATATCAAATACGATAATTTTCTCTAATTTAGGCATCTGATTTTTTACAGACAACGCCTTATCAAGCTGCTCATCATTCTCAACAAGTAGAAACCTGGATCCTGAGTCATTCACCAGATAAGACACTTGATTCGAACTATCGGTTGTATAGATACCTGAGGTTACGCCACCAGCGCATACGATACCCATATCACTAAACAACCATTCCTTCATATTGTCCGCAATTATAGAAACAACATCGCCAGGATTAAGTCCAAACGAAATGAGTCCCATGCTCACATCACGCGCCCTTTCACCATACTCAGCCCAGGTAATGGGCTTCCAAATTCCCAGGTGTTTTTCGCGCATGGCGATCTTTTCACCTTGAGATTGTATACGTTGACGAAATAATTTCGGGACTGAGTCACAACCATCAATTATGGTAGGGCTATACTGCATTTTCATAAGATTCTCCGTTAGCGCCAGGATTTTTTCTTCTTCCAGCGGCGGTTTCCCCGCTGCCCTTGATCCTTGACACCAAGGTAAAACTCTTGAATGTCATCACTTTTCATCAAATTGTCACAGCTGTCAGCCATGACAATACGACCCACTTCCAAAACATATCCAAACTCGGCGGTCTCTAATGCAACCTGAGCATTTTGCTCAACCAACAATATGGTCACTCCTTGCTCTTGATTAACTCGCTTAACTATATCGAAAATCTCTTTTACCAAGAGCGGAGATAAACCCAATGATGGCTCATCTAGTAACATGAGTTTAGGTCGACTCATTAAAGCCCGACCAATCGCCAGCATTTGTTGCTGGCCTCCCGATAAATAAGCCGCCATTTGATTATGACGCTCTCTTAAAATGGGAAAATAGCCATAAACCATATTGATGTCTGCGTCGATCCCGTCTTTATCATTTCGGGTATAGGCTCCCATTAATAGGTTTTCTCTAACGGTCAGAAAAGGGAATACTTCTCGCCCTTCTGGCACATGAGCCATACCTTTGCGAGCAACCCAATCCGGGTCTTTACGCTGGATATCCAGACCAGCAAACTCTACTTTACCCTTACGGGGATCCATCGCACCTGAAATAGTCTTTAATATGGTTGTTTTACCCGCTCCGTTGGCTCCCAGAATGGAAACAATTTTACCTTCAGGGACTTCCAGGCTAATTCCTCTCACAGCCATAATAGGTCCGTAGTAGGATTCAACATTTTGAATACTTAAAAGTGGCGCACTCATCCAACGCTTCCTCCAAGATAGGCTGTTATAACTTCCGAATTTTCCTGAACTTCACGTGGAGTTCCCATGGCTAACATTTTACCTTCTGCCAAAGCTAATACCCGATCGGAAACGGCGGATACAAGAGCCATATCATGCTCTACCATAATAATCGTCACACCGAGGTCACGACTAATATCTTCAATCCAGAATGCCATATCTTCTGTTTCCTCCACATTTAAACCAGAGGCAGGCTCATCCAGTAATAATAGTTTTGGTTCTATACACAATGCACGCGCGACCTCTACCATTTTCCTCACTCCGTAAGGCAGGCCTGCGATCATCTGATCACGATAATGAGCTAAATCGAGCAAATCGATAATTTCTTCTACCTTTGTCCTGTGAGCCATTTCCATTGCACGAACCTCCTTAGAAAACAAGAAGTCTCCAAATAAACGTGTACGTCTATGGCTATGTCGACCAATCAACAGATTCTGCAATACGGTTGCATGTTCAAATAGTTCTATATTTTGAAATGTTCTCGCTATCCCATACTCAGCAACCGTATGTGCTGGAATACGAGTCATATCTCGACCTTCAAAAAATATTGATCCGGCGGTTGGGTTATATAATCGACTGATCAAATTGAAAATGGTTGACTTACCCGCTCCGTTCGGACCGATTAATGCAAATATCTCACCTTTATCAACCTCAAAACTGACACCATCGACTGCCTTGATACCCCCAAATTGGACAGCAAGGTCCTCTATACGAAAAAAACTCATCGTAACCTCTCCGTTTTGGTATAACTTTTTTGTTTCTTAAACGTGGACTTTCGGTAAAGAGGAAATATGTCAAAAAATAGTTTTATTTTAAGCCATCGACCATAAAGACCCTGGGGGTCATATATAATGAACAATATGAGGATCAAACCAAAAACACCCGGTTCCAACCCTGGAGTCTGACTAATGGCCAGAGGTAAAAAATCTTTTGATATAGCCAGCGCCTGAGGAAGAACACCTATAAAGACCGCTCCAAATATCGCACCATGTATTGATCCTAGTCCCCCAACAACAACCATCATTAACAATTGAATAGATGTTATAATGTTATAAATGTCAGGAGATATATAACTTAATCTGTGTGCTAACAAAGCACCCGCAAATCCAGTAAATGCTGCACTAATTGCAAAGGCACTGGTTTTATAACGCGCGACATTAACCCCCATACAACGCGCCGATGTTTCTGAATCCCGTATAGCTACAAAGGCACGTCCGGTCGGCGTCCTTAACAAATTTAACGTCGCTAACACAATCAAAATAAGCACAGCCAGACACAGGTAATAAAACTCCCAAGCTGTCCATATTTCATGTCCAAAAAATTTCGGAGCGGGCACCATTTTACCACCAAGGCCACCAGTTACTGAACTCCAGTGCTTGGCTATGTCTTCAACAATTATCGCAAACCCCAACGTGGCTATAGCCAAATACAAACCACTTAGGCGTGACACAGGAATCGCTAAAAGCCCCCCAACAGCTGCTGAAATCAAACCAGCCAGGATAAAGGACAACATAAAGGGCAAGCCCATTTCCAAAAAGAATACGTGGGCATAGGCTCCAATAGCCAAAAAAGCAGCATGACCAAGACTTACCTGACCTGTATAGCCAGTTAAAATCATTAAGCCGACACCCGCTATTGCAAAAATAAACACCTGAGCTAACTCACCAATATAAAATTCACCCAAAAACTGAGGCAACAACAAGGCTACTACTAATAAAAGCCCATAAGAAATGGCGTAGCCACTATGCTTGATTAGCCGTATATCATCTAGATACTTTGTTTTAAATAAAACTCGCATGGCTTATACCTTCTTTCTATGAATCTTGGAGAATAGGCCTTCTGGACGGATGACCAATACAACAATCATCATGATGTATGCTATTACCGGAGAAACACCCTGAGGAAGATAGATACTGGCAAATTGCTCAGAAAGACCCACCAGGATCCCACCGAGCAAGACCCCTGGAAGACTGACAAAGCCACCAATAACAGCAGCTGCAAAGGCTTTAATCCCCATAAAACCAAGTTCGGTATCCACCATTGAAATCGGAGCTAACAGAATTCCTGCAATTGCTGACACAGCTGCACTGAGAGCAATAATTAACGACAACACCATCTTAACTGGAATCCCCATGTAATACGCCGCCAGTTGATTTTGAGAGGTGGCTTGCATGACAACTCCCATTTTTGAAAACCTGAAAAACACATACAACAGAGTCGTCAAAATCACGGTTCCAGCAATAACTGCAATTTGTTCGTAAGCAATGATTGCAGACCCAATATTTAGCAATTTACCGGAATATGGCGTAGAAATAGACTTGGGATCTCCACCCCAAATGCCTCCTGCTAAAGCCCTGATAACGAACCCTAGACTAATAGTAAGAATAACCAGTGCAAAAGTAGGCTGACCAATTACGCGCCTTAAAATAAGCAAGTCCAGTAAGTATCCAATTAACGCCATACAAACTATGGTAAGGACAAAACCTAGCCAATACGGCATGTTCATTAGAGTAATAAAAGTAACCCCCAGAAATGCACCAAGCATCATGAAATCACCTTGTGCAAAGTTTAGAATTTCTGTGGCCTTGTAGACCATGACAAACCCCAAAGCTATCATCCCGTAGATACAGCCTTGAGCTATGCCACTCACAATCATCTGAGTAATGTCCAAGTATTTTCTCCTAAAATCTGCAATTAACTGCCCAAATGGGCTTTCTATCAGTTGTTAATATTTTGCCACTCTCAAATAAATACGTTATTAGCAGGTTAGAAAAGACCCATCATATTGACTTCTAACATCCGATTAATTAACGAGATTTAGCGAAGCTTCTGTATGTCTTTGTGCACACGAATACCACGCAATTATTTGCCTTAGTTTTGTGCGTTGATTTGTACCATTTGCTAATATTTTTATATTTATTTAAGCATTATCGGGGGTGTTACCCTCGTCTTTCTTTTGGATGAATTAAACACTTATTCAGGATGCACTTTGATAGCACCATCTAGCCAAATGCATTCCCCATTCATCTACTCATGTCCAACAATCGAAACCGACAATTGAGCAATCTCTTCAGGCTTTCCCTGCCTCTGAAGATTAACAACAGACACCTCCAGTGCCTTATAGACTTCTTCAGGAAAGGTATCAAATAAGGGCGTATGTATCAGTCCGGAAACGATGGTATCCATTCGTATTCCAAATTGTACCAGATCTCGCGCCATCGGTAATGTCATACCAACAACGCCACCCTTTGAAGCACTGTATGCAACCTGACCGATTTGGCCGTCATAAGTTGCAACAGACGCCGCATTAAGGATAACACCACAACCGCCGTACTCGTTGTAGGGTTCATTTTGCGCCTTTTTTCGGAAGCTAATCGGGCGATATTAAAAGTACCAATAATATTCGTCGAAATAACTTTTGAATAAGTTGAGCACGAATGAGCGCCTTTTCTACTCCCTGTTTTTTTTCAGCGGAGGCGATACTAGCAAAATCATTACAAACATGTACAGCACCGAATTTTTCAACAACGCCATCTACAGCCGAAGACTCGTTTCAAACGTCAACATTAAAAAAGGCAGCATTATTCCACCTATTTCTTTCACAAGCGCCACGTTCTTCATTTATATCAAAGATAGCAACCTTGATCTGCGAACATCCTAACCGTGGATTCACCAAGACCTGACGGACCAGTAACAATTGCAACCTTTTTTTAATAAATCCGAAAATCTATCTCCAACCCTTGGTTATGTGCTATTGAGGCCCTAGTCTGCTAACAATGAACGCCCAATAATTAGCTTCATAATTTCACTAGTCCCACCATAAATGCACTGTACTCTGGAGTCAGCAAAAGCCCGAGCCACAGGGTATTCCCACATATATCCATAACCACCATGTAACTGAAGACACCGATTTATGGATTTAAACTGGAGCTCTGTCGATAATAATTTGGCTTTCGATGCTGTTACTGTATCTAACTGACCTTCAATGTGCAGCTCTAAACACTTGTCTACAAACACTCTCATTGAAGTAAGGCTAGCTGATATCTCCGCCAACTCGAACTGGGTATTTTGAAAGCTTGCAATTGATTGACCAAAAGCCTTACGCTCTTTAACGTATTCGACCGTTTGTTCTAAAATTGATTCCGCATGCGCGACAGCCATTAAAGCAATACTTAATCGCTCCTGAGGAAGCTCCTGCATGAGATACGCCATACCCATGCCTTCTTTACCAAGCAGATTTTCTGCCGGTATACGAACATCCTGGAAAAACAATTCAGAAGTATCCTGAGCTTTCATGCCGATTTTTTCTAGATTACAGCCCTTTTTAAAACCCTCTGTCGCTGTTTCAACCAACATGAGACTGAATCCGCGAGACCCTGCACTGGCATCTGTTTTACACACCACTATTACCAGATCAGCCTGTTGCCCATTAGTTATAAACGTCTTTGAACCATTGATGATGTATTCATCTCCATCTCGGACCGCTGTTGTACTAACACCCTGTAAATCGGATCCGGTACCAGGTTCTGTCATTGCAATTGCTGTAATAATGTCGCCACTTAGACAACCTGGAATATACTTTTCTTTTTGCGCGTCACTGCCATGGTTCAAAATGTATGGAATACAAATATCAGAATGTAAGCCAAAACCAATTCCTACCAAGCCAAGCCTTGAAATCTCTTCAGTCACCACCGCATTATATCGAAAATCAACTCCGACACCACCGAGATACTCTGGAACTGTCGGACACAAAAAACCTTGCTCGCCAGCCTTTTTCCATAGCCCACGATCTATTTGTCCATCTTTTTCCCATGACGAATAATAGGGAACCGCTTCAGACTCAAGAAATCTGCGGACACTTTCTCGGAATAGCTCATGTTCACTATCGAAAACTGTTCTTGGTATCATCGAAACCTCCTGAAAATTTAGTTAAATTGCCGCTCTTCAGATAATGTCTTGGCAACGATAAGTGGCGCCTGAAAGCGACGTCCATATTTAGCAGAAAGCTCGTCACATCTAGCTATGAAGTTTGCAAGGCCAAAACCATTAACAAACTGAATGTATCCACCTGTCCACGCGGGGGCACCAATTCCCAGAATAGAACCGATGTTACCATCAGCTACCGATCTAAGTACCCCCTCTTCAAGACAACGTAAACTTTCAATAACCGAACCAAACAACAACCGATCTTTAATATCCTGGTCGGACATCCCGTTCTCGGGTTGATGGTAATCATCTATCAATGGCGGCCAAATTTCTTTTTGACCACTAGCGTAGTCGAAGTATCCACCACCGTAATGACGGCCTCCACGCCCGCAATCCTTGACCATTTTAACAATCAAAGCCATACCCTCTGCACGCTCATTTTCAGTAGTCTGCAGTCCCATTTTTTGCTGAGTTTCGATCACATCCAAAGTTAATTTCAGACTCACTTCGTCATGAACGGTTAATGGACCTACAGGCATCCCTATAGCTTTACCTAAATTATCGACCCGAATTGGATGAACGCCTTCGGCAACCAGCTGGGCAGCTTCAAATAGTTGAACACTAAAGGTTCGGGAAGTGAAAAAACCTACATGATCATTAACTACGATGGGTGTTTTTTTAATTTGACGAACAAAATCGAAAGCTCGTGCCAGAGTTTCATCACTGGTTTCTTCGCCACAGATCAACTCAACCAGTGGCATTTTATCGACTGGTGAAAAGAAATGAATGCCGATAAACTTATCTGGCTGATCTGAAGCCTTTGCCAGACTGGTAATAGGAAGAGTAGAAGTATTTGATCCCCAAACACCATTTTTGGTCAAGAATCCTTCGGCATCCTTAGTAATCTGATGTTTCAGCTCAAGATTTTCAAATACAGCCTCAACGATAAGGTCACAGCCAGACAAATCAGCTAATTTATCTGTAGCCGTAATCCGTCCCAACACCTCAGCCTTACGCTGACTATCGGCTCTACCTCGGCTGATGGCTTTATCTAATAACACCTCTGTATATGCTTTTCCTTTTTCCGCAGCATCCTGGCTCATATCCTTCAATACAACATCGATTCCTGCCATCGCCGCCACGTTAGCGATACCCTGGCCCATCATTCCAGCTCCGATGACTCCGAGCCTGGAAACCACAGAGGTGGAAATATTCTGAGGTCGATTTGCACCGCCATTAACCTGATTTAATTGAAAGAAAAAGGCAGTTATCAGGTTTTTGGCTTCTTTTGATACTGCAAGTGCTGTGAAATTGCGTGTTTCAATACGTAGAGCGGTATCAAACGTGAGTTTTATAGCTTCAACAGCTGTGTCTAAAATAAGTTCTGGTGCAGGTAATAACCCCCTGGTTTTCTCACGTAAGGCATAAGGCGCAAACATGGACACATTACGAACAGAGGGGTGATTGATATCTCCTCCCGGGAGCTTAAAGCCCTTCTGATCCCAAGGCTGCTGCCCTGCACCTTCATTTGACTGTTGCTCCAGAATCCACGCCATTGCTCGTTCATTTAAAACTTCCTGCGACGTAACCAGTTCATCAACCATTCCAGTTGCCAGCGCTTTTTCACCTGAAAGCTTTTTGCCTTCTAGCAATAGTGGCAGTGCTTTTTCCAAGCCAAGTAAGTTGGTCAGTCGAACGACCCCACCAGCGCCAGGTAATAGACCTAGAGTGACTTCTGGAAGCCCCAAAATAGTAGACCGATGGTTTACCGCAATTCGATAATTACACGCCAAACACAGTTCATAACCTCCACCTAAAGCGGCACCATTAATTGCTGCCACAACAGGCACAGGCAAAAATTCCAATCGCCGAAGCCAACTTTTCTCCTGCTCTATTTTTTTAAATAACGACTCTTCATCACCTGGCTGTATTGCCAGCAACATATTCAAGTCACCACCAGCAAAAAATGTTTTTTTAGCAGAAGCAAAAATAACACCGACAAGATCCGATTCTGCTTCTAGCTTATCAATGGTTTCCGCCATTGCGCCTGCGTATTCAGCATTCATGACATTAACTGGACCTGTCATATCCATAGTAATAGTAACAATGCCATGCTGATCTTTTTGATAATGAAATACCGTCATATTGGTTACCTATTCTTCTGAGAATCAACTAGATTCGTTCGATGATGGTAGAAATCCCCATCCCGCCGCCAACGCATAGCGATAGCATTGCACGTTTTAAATTGCGACGTTCCAGTTCATCCAGCATCGTACTGACAAGCATGGCTCCTGTTGCCCCTAAAGGATGCCCCATAGCAATAGCACCACCATTAACATTAGTAACACTATGATCAATTCCTAAATCTTGCATATAACGCAAAGCAACGGATGCAAAAGCTTCGTTAATTTCCCACAAGTCGATATCTTCACGTTTTAAACCGGCTATTTTTAGACACTTGTCAGCCGCTGGACCTGGACCGGTCAACATAATAGAAGGGTCAGTAGATATAATCGCGCCTGCAACAATGCGACCGCGAGGGGTAAGACCTAAATCCTTACCCGCTTGTTCACTGCCAATCAGCACCGCACTGGCACCATCCACAATACCCGATGAATTACCGGGTGTATGAACATGGTTAATGCTTAACACTTCGGGGTATTTTTGCAGTAACAAATCATCCAGCCCCATAGCACCCATTTGTTCAAATGATGCACGCAAACCGGAAAGCGCTTCAGCCGTTGTCGATGGTTTAATAAAATCATCTGCAGCCAATATGATTAGGCCATTACGATCCCGTACCGGAATAACCGACTTGTTGAAGTATCCGGAATCTCTTGCAAAAGTCGCTCGCCTTTGCGACTCGACGGCATAATTATCAACATCTTCCCGACTCCAGCCACCCAATGTTGCAATTAAATCGGCACCAATACCCTGAGGCACCGAATTTTTATCCATAATAAATTGTGGGTCTTGAAACATAGGACCACCGTTTGACCCCATGGGCACGCGAGACATACATTCGACACCACCCGCTACGATTAACTGTTCCCAGCCAGATTTAATTTTTTGTGCAGCCGTATTGACTGCTTCCAGACCTGACGCACAAAATCGATCTAGCTGATATCCTGCAACACTTTCGTCCCAATCAGCAGTCATTACTGCAGCTTTGGCTATATCACTGCCCTGTTCACCAATGGGTGTAACACACCCCAAAATCACATCATCGACATACGACGTATCCAGGTCATGTCGTGATTGAATTTCACGAAGCAGCCCTGCACTTAAATCGACGGGTTTAACTTCATATAAACTGCCGTCTTTCTTGCCCTTACTTCTGGGAGTTCGAATTGCGTCAAAAATATATGCGTGATTAGTCATGGTAACCTCAAATAAATCTATGCCCCCTGAAATAATTAGGAGTTAAATCATTCTGGTGTATGAACTATTTTTTATCAATGACGAAAGCAATCAGCAAAAATAGACATTTTATGACATAAAAATGTAAACTCCTGTCTATAATTACCGCTTGTAAACTGAGGTTTGAATGGACAATAAAAAATTAACAATCTGCGCAAAGTTAGTTGACCATTCTCTTGAAGGTGCTAGAAAAGCAGGACTGGATATCGACCGTTTATTGCGAAAAAGTAATATTCGCCCGAACACAATTACAAAACCAACTGGCAGAATACCCGTCGAAAAAGTTGTTTTGTTACAACGCTATTGTAATGCGGTAATGAATGACGAGCTGTCGGGAATGTTTGAAAAACCTTTTCGCCTCGGCATGTTCAGACAAATGGCGTTAAGCGCAGTCCATGCAGGTACCTTAGGCAATGCATTTCAGCGATGTGTCGATTTTATTAATTTGTTTGAAAATAGTTTTCGACTACATCTGGAGCACGAAGGAGCACAGATTAGGTTTTCAATGACGCCCATCCCGGAACAAGCAACTGTTGCTTCCTATGGTGTTGATTTCATGATGATTGTATTGCATCGTTTTATTAGCTGGCTTGGCAACCATCGGATTGTACTGAATCAGGTGCACCTGGCATTTTCACCACCTAATTATCGAAATGAATATCAATACACCTACTATGGCGCACCCGTGCTATTCAATCAGCCTGAACATAGTTATTCCTTTAGTGCGAGTTATCTTGAATACCCCATTGTTCGTCACGAATCAGTTGCCGAAAATTATGCACGACGTGCCCCTCTGGATATGTTCTTTCCGCTCCATGCGGGAGGCGATATGACAAATGCCGTTCGTAATCAACTACAGGATAGCTTTAGAGAAGGTTATGAATGTCCCAGCCTGGAACAAATAGCTGAAGAACTGGGGACTCACCAACAGACTCTAAGACGAAATTTAAAGACCGAAAATTCCAGCTACAACACGATTAAATCTGAATTTCGTCGTGATACAGCGATTCACTTACTAACCAATAGCCAGGTAAAAATAGAGGAAATAGCCTCCAAATCGGGGTATTCAGAGCCTAGTGCCTTCATTAGAGCGTTTAAAAATTGGACCGGATTTACTCCTTTACAATTTCGAAAAGAACTTGAGCATTAAGGCGTTTAGATAACCCCTAAATTCTTAAGCCTTGATATTTCATCCTCTGACATACCTAACGACTCAACTATAGTGTCGGTTTGTTGGCCACATAAGGGAGGAACTGACTTCTTAGGTTTGTAACCACTTAGCTTGGGTGCAGGAGCGGGCTGAACAACACCCTCTATCTCATAGAACGTTTCCCGTGCAACATTATGTGGGTGCAAAGGAGCCTCTGAAAAATTGAGTACTGGCGCAAAACAGGCATCACTTCCTTCAAGCAGATCACACCATTGCTCACGGGTTTTGGTTTTAAATAACGCAGCCAGCTCTGTTTTGGCTTCTGGCCATGATTTTTTATTCCATTGCGCTGAAAACATCGGATTATCTGCTAATCCCATCAAATTAATAAATTCAGCATAAAACTGAGGTTCCAGTGCGCAAACATTAACATACTTACCATCACGACACTGATAGGTATCACTCCAGGGTGTACCACCATCAGCCCAACTGCTACCTAGCTTGTCGGTTAGCTGCCCACCGTTATACATTGCCCATAGCAAACTCGATATATAGGCTGACCCATCTGTAATTGCCGCATCAATAATCCTTCCCTTGCCAGTTCTTTGCACATCGATAAAAGCACATAAAATACCCCACGCCAACATCATGGTACCTCCACCGAGGTCACCCACCAGCGTCATAGGTGCTCTTGGAGGCATTCCCTCACTGCCTCCATACCAAAGTGCACCAGATAATCCGATATAATTCGGATCATGTCCTGCCGATTGTGCAAGCGGTCCAGTCTGACCCCAACCCGTCATTCGACCGTAAATTAACTTTTCATTAACAGCCTGGCAAACATCAGGCCCAAGACCAAGCCTCTCCATCACGCCTGGACGAAACCCTTCAATGAACACATCAGCTTGTTCAACCAGTTTTAAAACCAGTTGAATCCCTTCAGGTTTCTTTAGATCTACCGCTATGGATTGTTTTCCGCGATTAAAAATATACGCATTACCACCGCCACCAAGCTGAGCCACATTTTCATTAGTCGTTTTACGTTCCACCAAAATAACTTCAGCACCCATATCCGCCAACATCATTCCAGTGCAGGGTGCTGGCCCCAATCCGGCAATTTCAACCACCTTAATGCCGTTCAATGGTGCTTGGTTCATAACATTATCCCTAGAATCACATTAATTAATTTTAATTTTGGGTTAATTTGGTATTGGACGCAATGACATCTTTAGTGGCAAAAATTGACTATAAATGACAGGCCCACAACACTGTAGGCTGGTAAAAAGAGAGTTCAATATCTGATCGATAGAAACTAAAGATCCATGACATTGGAATTAAGGTAGAGATACCTTCATGACAAGTAGGCACTATTGATAAAAACTATCGACGTCTTCCCCGAGGTGGATTTCGAAGCTTTTTCTCTTGCATTTCTATAAGATCATCAAGATTCAACACCACAGGATCTCTGGGTATCTGACCATCGGGAATAATGCGATCACGAGGAGGTTTTGCAAATTCTCGATCATCAGGTCTAGGAAGATGTTTAAATCGGTAAAGATAAAAGCCTTCCAGTTTCTCTCGAGCCCACTCTGTTTTCTTTAGAAACTTCATGCTGCCTTCAATACTTGGATTTTTCTTGAAGCAATTAAAATTAGTTGCCGCTGCCAAAATTTCCCATCCATAATGATCAACAAGTTGCTGCAGGAGATCCTCTAGCTTAAGACCATGCAATGGATTATTTTTATAAATTTCGTTCAATGTTGCTCCTCTTGGAACCTCTAGGTGCTGAAGCAGATTCCGATTTCAATATTTTCAGTACTAATAATTCGCTCATAATAGCAAACTACGTCGATATTAATCCGATACCTTATATTTAAATGCCAGAAATTACCTGTATATTACCAAGCCTCTCAACAATTTGATGCATTTATGAGCAAACCGTTCAGTCAGGCATGCGAAAATAACAAAGCGCCTATTTTAGAACAACTCCGCGTTCTATTTTCGTCTGTACATTCAGTATTAGAAATTGGTACTGGCACTGGCCAACATGCCGTATTTTTCGCTCGACATTTACCCCATATTGAATGGCTCACCTCTGATTTGAAAAACAACCATGATGGCATTAAATTATGGCTTGATGAAAATCCACTGAAAAACATAAAGCCTCCAGTGGAATTTAGAATATGCCAACATAACTGGCCGATTCAAGCCGACGCAGTCTTTACCGCCAACACCACCCATATCATGCAAAGCCATGAAGTCGAAGCCATGATGAAACTGGTATCACATCACTTACCTTTAGGTGGACTATTCTGTCAGTACGGCCCTTTTAATAAAAACGGTAAATATTTCAGCGAGAGTAACCGCAATTTTGATCAAACACTGAAAGAAAGAGGTTACGGTGGAATCCGGGACATTGAAGAGCTACAACAATGGACTGATGGCTCGAAATTATATCTAGCAGAACAAATATTAATGCCAGCCAATAACTTACTCCTGGTATGGCGCAAGTTATAAGATTAGATACTGCAAACCTTCAGTCGCATCAAATAGAACAGACGCGGTGAGAGCCGGTTACAGCCCAGCTGGCTTTTCTTGCCTGCTCGCCCTCTCCCGTATATACATCGATATGCCGCCCCTTTACTGAAGAACCAACATCAGCGACCTTAAACTGACCTCGTCCCAACGTATCAAGCATATTATCAATATGGATCGTTACACCCGAGGCAAGATAAGCAGGATCTGCAGCAACCTTTCCTATTTTCAAGGCATGCCCGTTGGCATCTTTTGGAAAGTGAGATTTGTGCCAGTTGTTGCTGTAGTAACCCAGATACCATCCTCCTGTGGTTTTTCCCCATCCCTCAATTTTTACCGCACTGATGAAGTCTGCCTTAAAGGTATAATCTCTCGCATCTACTAACTGGATTTGTTGCTCTTGACCTGAAAAATCAGTTTCAACCGGAGTGTAATATCCGGTGATTTTCCAATTATCGGTGCAACCAAGAGGCGTCATTGCACTACAGGACACTAATCCCGCCATGCTAGCGATAACAATAAAACTCCTGGATATAAATAATCCAATAATTTGCATCAAACTCCCATTTTACCCGTCAACAAAAGCTTTTAAATTAACGGCCTAACCAACGTATGCCCATATACATCAGAATAAAACACAAACAATAGAAACAAGATAAATCGTTTTACTGGATAATGGCCGCGATCAGACCAATCAAGCCACCAAAGACGCCGCCCCAGACAACCAGCCATCCTAGATGAGAGCGAATCATTTCCTGAATAATATCTTTCACCATACCTGGTGTCAGCTCCTCAAGTCGGGCAACAACAATAGCATCTACCTTTTCTTTCAAATCTGTGGCCAATCCACCCTCTTCCCCACCAGATTCAACACGCTGGCGCAAGTTTTCCGCAAAGCTATCTGACTGTGTAATCTCCACAATCGAATGTTTTAACTTCTCTATAAATGGGTCTTTTAATGGCATAAGTGCGTCGGCACCACCAAACATACCAAGCATGGATCCAAATGAACTTTCATTGACTGTTTCTATGAGCGAATCAAACGCTGGCGATAGATCTGCATTTTCTATGATAGGTTTCAGGTCAAAATGATGAGCTGTTCCATCCGCATCAGATAAAAAATTATCGATATTTTCTTCGGTGAAAAACTGAGTCATGATCAGTTGATGAATACCCAGTTTAAAGGCTTCAAACTTAAGCTGGACGATCCCGGAACCATATAACCCCGGAATTTTTTCAAACAACATATGAACTGCTAACCAATTGGTTAACGCTCCTGACAAGGCAAATAACCCCATCATCTGCAACCAATAAACATCAATTATGTAACCCGTTGCAGTGACTACAACTGCCAAACCATTGGTTATAATATTTTTATTCAACGATTAAACCCCTTTAAAACCATGCGTACTGAAATCATTAGTGTTCAAATATGGGCAGCTTACATTTGTTCAAGTCCAACACCTATTAATAATTATCAACAATGTGGTTAAAGAATTTCATGATAGATTTATAAATAAAACATTTCGTAAATAGCAACCAATATATTGGTTGCTATAATATCTAAGTTACCGGTAACATAAAGACATAGAATCGGACTAATGATTGGTAAAGAATGAAAATATTAGTAATGGGAGTCTCGGGCTGCGGCAAGTCTGCCGTAGGTAAAGCATTGGCTGATCAATTGAACATGCCTTTTCTCGATGGTGATGATTTTCACCCCAGTAAAAATATTGAAAAAATGAGTCAGGGTATTCCTCTGACTGATGGAGATCGGCTGAGCTGGTTACAAACACTCAACCAACAATTCCAAAATCATGATCAGGTTGTCATCGCTTGCTCTGCTCTAAAACAATCTTATCGAAACATATTAAGGCAGGAAAACTTCGATCTTATTACACTTTATCTGGATGGTTCTGAGGCCGTCATTTGGTCTCGATTACAGCATCGGGAAAATCATTACTTCAAAGGAAAGTCTCTATTACAAAGTCAGTTATCGACTCTGGAAGTACCCGATAAAGACGAAGCTATTAACATCCCTATTGATCAACCACTTAACAACGTTATTAATCAGTGCTTAACCTCGATTAATAACATTAATCAGAAAGCAACTATGACTCAACAACGATCTGACATCGCTTTAATTGGAATGGGCGTCATGGGGAAAAGTCTGGCTTTAAATCTATTAGATCATGGCTTTCGTGTGACAGGATATGATACCGATCAGAAACGAATGGAGATTGCACAAGAAGCGGCTAACAGACTGGAAAATGCCCACTTTATAACCAGCTCCGATTTAAAAGTCGTTTTAGATTCGCTAGTAACTCCTAGAGTGATTGCATTATCGGTACCAGCAGGTAATACCGTCGATGTTGTTATCGATGCGTTACTCGAAAATGGATTGTCTCCTGAAGATATTGTTATCGACACGGGTAACAGCCTGTGGACTGATAGTATTTTTCGGACAGAACAATATTCAGGCCGACTCCACTTTTTCAGCACAGCAGTATCAGGAGGCGAAGAAGGCGCCCGATTCGGCCCCTCACTCATGGCAAGTGGCAATGCTGCTGTTTGGCATCATGTCGAGCCAATGTGGCACGCCATATCGGCAAAGATCGATACCAATGGGAAAGCACAGGACTCATTAGCATCTGGTGAACCCTGTGCGGCCTATATTGGACCTGCGGGATCAGGACATTACGTCAAGATGGTTCACAACGGAATTGAATATGCAGATATGCAGCTAATTTGTGAGGCCTATCAAATATTGAAAGATATTGCCGGATTATCCTCTATGGAAATCGGTAAAATCTTTGAACAATGGAATCAGGGTGTTTTGAATAGCTACCTGATGGAAATTTCAGCAGACATTTTGCAACAACAAGATCCAGTAACTGGCGCTCCGTTGGTGGATGTCATTCTGGATAAAGCCGGTTCAAAAGGAACAGGGCTGTGGACTGCACTGAACAGCCTTGAAGTAGCAAGTGCTGCACCTACCATCATTCAAGCCGTGGTAAGCCGGGCGATTTCAAGCCAGCGCGGATTACGACAATCATTATCTGAAAGCTACGCCGTTGAGCCAAAAACAGCTGATTTTGAAAACAAAACAGACTTAATCAATCATTTACATGACGCGCTATTCTGTTCAAAAATCTGTGCCTATGCACAGGGTTTTGCACTCATGTCAGAAACCGCTACACAACAAAGCTGGACATTAAATTTCTCTGAAATTGCCAGGATATGGCGCGGCGGCTGTATTATTCGTGCAGCATTTTTACAAACCATTTCTGATACCTTTGAACAAACACCCAATTTGATTCATCTGCTACTTGCACCTTCGTTTCAGGATGAAATCAAATCTCGATTGAGTAACTGGCGGCTACTGTGTGCAGAAGTTTGTATTCAGGGAGTAGCTGCACCAGCCATATTATCGTCTCTTAGTTATTTTGACGCGATAACAGCGAACCAAAGTCCCGCAAACCTCCTGCAGGCACAACGTGACTTTTTTGGTGCCCATACCTACCGCCGAACTGATCAACCAGAAGACCAATCTTTCCATATTAAATGGGCAGATCATCCTAGACAGCAAGTTAAAGCTTAAAACATGCGCGCTTACAATCGTTCAAATGGCTTAAGGTCTTAATATCATGGCAAAGACACCAAATAGACCAACACTTCAACATGTCGCAGATTTGGTCGGGGTTACAAAGATGACAGTGAGTCGTTTTTTAACGAACCCGGATAAAGTATCAAAACCTGTACAACAGCAAATTGCCAATGCTATTGAAACACTTGGATACATACCAAATCGGGTTCCGAACATTCTGTCAAAATCTAATAGCAAGGTCATTGGCGTACTTGTGCCTTCATTAAGTAACCAGGTCTTTGCCGATGTCATCAACGGCATTGAAAGTATTACCCGGGAAGCGGGTTTCCAAACCATGTTTTCTCATTATGGTTATAGCGAAGCTGAAGAAGAAAAAAGTATTGAATCGTTACTTTCATATCAGGTCGATGGACTCATTTTGGCTGAGAATAATCATACAAAACGAACCTTACGAATGATTAAAACCGCCGGTATTCCAGTGGTTGAAATGATGGATATTGATTCAACGCCTATAGACTTGGCTGTGGGTTTTGACAATGTAGCGGCAGCTGACAGCATGGTATCAGCAATGATCGAATCAGGTTGTAGACAGATACATTATTTTGCTGCCAGGATGGATACCCGTACCCGATTAAAACAGGAAGGTTATATTCAGGCCATGAATCGACATAATCTGGATACCAATATTCAAGCAACCTCGACTGCATCGTCGGTTTCAGTGGGTTCAGAGCTCGCCAAAGACCTAATTCTTCAGTTCCCGGATGCCGATGGTATTTTTTGTACCAATGATGACTTGGCAATCGGTGCTTTTTTTGCCTGTCAGAAGCTAGGAATTTCAGTTCCGAATCAAATCGCTATTGCAGGCTTTCATGGTCTGGATATTGGACAGGTAATGACACCGAAATTGGCTACGGTAGTGACACCAAGATACGCAATAGGTCAAATTACAGCTAAACGATTGTTAAACAGAATTCATGATGAAGAGATTATCACCCCAATAATAAATCTGGGCTATCGAATTGAATTAGGTGAAAGCTTGAAGTCCAGAACAATCTAAATTTGGCTAGTTATGGACTTATATAGATAGATCCGGGGGAATACTCGAAAGTATTCCCCCATACAGTTTTAATCTGCAGCTTTATTGACACATATTTATGCTAAAGCTTAAATGATTCCATCCATCTCAAACCCGAGACTGTGTCAGTTTTTGGTTTGTATTCACAACCTACAAATCCCCTGTATCCAGAGGCATCCAACTGCTCAAGAATAAAGTCATAGTTCATCTCACCAACATTTGGCTCATGTCGATCTGGCACACCGGCAATTTGTACATGATCAATAAAAGATTGAAGTGCTTTAAAAGTAGCAACTACATTACCCTGCATCATCTGGCAGTGATAAAAATCAAATTGCAGCCTTACATTGTCTTCATCGATACGCTCAATGTAGTCAACGCCTTCTTCCTGATAATTTAAAAAATAACCTGGAATATCAATAAAATTAATCGGCTCGATGAGAATGGTAACGTCCTGCTTTGCAGCTTCCTGCGCTGCATATTTGATATTGGCAACATAGGTGTCTGCGGCCAACTCGGGATCTGCCGATTCATCTAGAATACCCGCCATTACATGCAAACGTTCGTTGCCTATGACAGAAACATATTCCAGTGCCTTTTTAATGCCTGCTTTAAACTCGGCTTCCCGACCCGGTAAACAAGCGATGCCTCTTTCACCTTTGTCCCAATTACCTGGAGGGGCATTGAATAATGCCTGCTCCAAACCATTGTCTTCCAGTTTTTGCTTTATGACTGATGCATCAAAGTCATAGGGAAATAGATATTCAACCGCAGTAAAACCGGCTTTAGCAGCGGCTTCGAAGCGGTCTAAAAATTCCACTTCACCAAAAAGCATTGATAAGTTAGCAGCAAGATTTGGCATTTTCGTCTCCATCCCCAGGAAAGGCTGTGTTTAATTCGTTAATTTGTTCTTGAGTCAACAACCGTGGTGAGTGGCCTTGGAGTACCATAAATAACTTACAGGTTTCTTCAAGTTCCTCAGCCGCATAAACAGCAGATTCTAAATTTTTAGCTGAAATAATAGGCCCGTGATTTGCCAATAAAACAGCATTATGACTCGCACCTACGTGTAATATTTCGTCACCTAATCGTTTGTCACCTGGAGGATGATATGGTGTTAGTGCAACCTTCCCTAAACGCATAATTGAATAGGGAGTAATCGCTGGCAATACGTCATGAGGGTTCACATTTGGTAAACATGCTACCGCTGTTGCATAGGTTGAATGCAGATGAACCACAGCCGAGTCTTGTGGACGCTGACTTAAAAAGGCCTCGTGTAGAAAAAATTCTTTTGACGGCTTTTTGCCGCTTACCAGTTCACCTTTTTTATTCAGTCTTGAAATATCTGCTGGATCAAGGTTTCCCAAACAGCAATTTGTTGGCGTCATCAACCAACCATCGCTCAAGCGAACACTAATATTGCCTGAACTACCTGCAGTTAGGCCGCGCTCAAACAGAGAACGGCCAAAATAGGATATCTGCTCTCTTATTTGATCTTCAGTCTGGCTCATGACATCATCTCCACGGCTTTCTGGAAGAAATTCTTATCGCCAAAATTGCCCGATTTTAATGCCAATAACTTAGGGTTTTCATCCAGTGTTTGCGTCATAGGTACGCCTGGCGCAATGCTCTTACCTATTTTTAATGCTGATACGTTAAGCGCCTGCACTACAGAGCCAGAAGTTTCACCTCCAGCGACAATAAATTTGGTAACACCCAAAATGGCAAGTTTAGCCACAATGTCAGCCATAAGCGCTTCTACCAACAACCCGGCTTTTTCAACACCAAGTTCAGCCTGCACCTTCTTAATGGCTTCCGGGCTATCTGTTGCGTATATCAACAGAGGGCCCTGTGCTCTATTACTTTTAAACCAATCGATTATATCAGAGGCAGTTTGCTCACCCTGACTCACTTTAATTGGATCGATTTTGATTGACCCATGATTCTCACTGTATATGGCAACCTGTTCGCGAGTCGCCACAGAACAACTACCTGACAACACAATGGTATCGCCTGATACCTTGCTCAACTCACCGGAGTCTGTACTTTTGGTTAATAAACCCTTGGCTTCAAAATTATCAGCCAAGCCAATCGCAAGGCCTGACCCACCTGTCAACAATGCCAGATCTCTTGATGCATGACCTATGGTCACCAGATTGTCATAATCAAGGGTATCCATAATGGCATAACGCTTACCCTGCTGTTGCAATTCATAAAATGCATCACGCGTAGCATCAACGCCTTGTGACAATGTATCGAAGTTAACCAATCCGACCGGATGCTTTGTTTGAGACTCTAAAACTCGAACCAAATTAGCATCGGTCATCGGTGTTAATGGATGATGCTGCATACCACTTTCATTTAATAACACGCCATTCACAAACAGATAACCATTATAAACCGAGCGGCCGTTTACAGGTAACGATGGACAGGCAATTGTGAACTTGGAATTAAGTGAATCCAGCAATGCATCAGTGACAGGGCCAATGTTTCCTTCACTAGTCGAATCAAATGTCGAACAGTATTTAAAATAATACTGTTCGCATTGATACTGCTTTAGCCACTCAAGTACTTTTAATGAATCAGAAACTGCTTCCTGTGTTGCCTGAGTTCGGGTTTTCATGGCGACAACAACCGCATCAGCTTCAGACAAATCAACAGGGCCTGTAGGCAATCCCATCAACTGAACTGTCCGCATACCAGAAGCAACCAAAAAACTTGCTAAATCGGTAGCACCGGTAAAATCATCTGCAATACAACCTAAAAGCACTGGCATGACTTGTTTCCTCACTTCTTCTTTGGTAAATCAACCCCTGGATAGGCTTTAATAACAGCTGAATCATCTTCCTTACCGTACCCTGCAGCACTGGCAGTTAAAAACTGCTGATGTGCGCTAGAAGCGATTGGTAACGGAAATTTCATTTCCTGACCCGCATCCAAAACAATGCCCAGATCTTTCACAAAAATGTCGACCATACTGTTTGGAGTGTAATCGCCTGCCAGGATATGAGGTACGCGGTTCTGGAACATCCATGATGAACCGGCACTATTACAGATAATTTCGTAAATCATTTCCGGGTCCAGACCAGACTTTATACCTAACGCCATAGCCTCTGCTGCAGATGCGATATGAACACCCGCCAACAATTGGTTAATCATTTTTACTGACTCACCAGCACCCACTTCATCACCAACAACATAAAGTTTCGTCGAGATAGCTTCGAAGGCTTGAGCACATATTTCAAATGCTGCTGGCTCGCCAGATGCCATAATTGATAATTCGCCTGTCATGGCTTTAGCAGCACCACCACTTACTGGAGCATCTATCATTTTAAGCCCCATATCTTCGAGCTTGATATTCAGTTCACGGGCATAACTTGCTGAGGTGGTACTACCTAAAACAACGACAGTGCCTTTAGCCAATAAGTGAGCCATACCATGTTCACCAAATAATACAGCGTCACACTGGTTTGAGTTCACTAACATTAAAATAACAACATTGCAGTTTGAAACTGCGTCATTAAGGTCTTTGGCTGAATAGCCTCCTGCCTGGGTAAAGCTTTCAAGTGCTGTAGGGTTTATATCGAAACCTCTGGCTGGAATATTTGCGCGAACTAATGACTGCGCTACACCCATACCCATCGAACCCAGGCCTATAACAGCTACCTGATTTGTTGTTTCTGTATGACTCATAAAAATCACCTTAGTTTCCTATCAAGAAAAAACAACCAATACTGATATCAGTATTGACTGATAGATATCAAAGAAGAGCCAGCCGATGATTCAAACTGGCTAAAATTTTATTTAACTTTCAAGACCTGGCAACCACAAAGCGATTTGCGGAAACATAAGAACCAAAGACAAAGCCGCTAGCTGAAGCAATATAAATGGCCACATAGATAAGAAGATTTCACGCAAGGTAATGTTTGGAGGTGCAACACTCTTCAGATAGAAAGCAGCAGGACCAAAGGGTGGACTTATGTAGGAGACCTGCATATTCATTGAGAATAAAATACCGAACCAAACAGGGTTGTAACCTAGAGAAATCACAATGGGTACGAAGATTGGCATAGTTAACAATGCAATGCCGATCCAGTCCATAAACAGACCCAGTATTAGCAAAATTGACATCATAATAAGAATGATAACAATAGGTGCTACGTCCAAACCAAGAATCACGGATTCAATAAACCGGTTACCACCCATCAGGTTGTATACGCCTACCAATGCACTAGCACCGATACCGATCCAGATAATCATGCCGCAAGTATTCAATGTTTGGCGTAAACTATCGCGTATCATTGGCCAATTAAGTTCTTTACGAACCCAGGTCGATAGAACCACACCGATAACACCCATACAGGCAGCTTCAGTTACTGACGCAATACCACCATAAATGCTACCTAAAACCCAAACCGCAACAGCGACCGGAAGAAAAATGCCTTTTAGCATTTTTAGCTTCTCTGACCAGCCGATATCGGTTTCTTCTTTAGGTGCGGCTGGACCCAATGCCGGGTTAATATAACAGCGCGTTAGAATGTAGGTGATATACAATGAACCCAACAACATGGCAGGAAAGATTGTTGCCAGGAACAGGTCACTAATAGAGACGTTGGCAGTTAGACCATAAATAATAAGAACAATACTTGGGGGTACCATAGTACCTAATGAACCACCCGCAACTACTGTACCAATGGCAAGCCTCTGGTCGTATCCCATACGAAGCATCTGAGGTAACGCCAGAAGTCCTAATAGAACGATCTCACCACCGATAATGCCTGACATGGCGGCCAAAAAAATGGCAACAACCAACGTCTGTACAGCAACACCGCCGCGTATTTGACCAGCAAACATTCGCATGGTGTTATAAAGATCACGTGCAATCCCCGAGCGATCGAGTATGGACGCCATCAATACAAACATGGGTATGGCAATTAAGACATATTCATTAATAAAGCTATAAACTCGGGTAGTTACCAGAGGAATAGCCATGGGTCCGAACCAACCTAGAGTAAATACCAAGGCAACCAGACCGGTAATAAATGCCAGTGGTAGCCCGGTAATTAATAGCAGCAAAATACTTCCAACGATGAGATATGACGCTACTTCAATGCCCATTGAGGCGAAATCAAACATAGCTTACGCCTCCTTTTTGCCAATAATGGCCTGAATAAGGTGTAACAAACTTTGGATACTCATTACAACTAGAACCAAAAACAAACCGGTTTTAACGATTGCCGGGTAGATAGGGTCCCAGGCAGAGCCTGTAGTTTCTAATCGGAAATTTCCGCCTGGAGTAAATAAGGATTTTTCGGCAAGAATGTAGGCGGCATATGCGATAAGTACGCAGAAAAACACAGACATTAAACCATTCATGATGTCTAAAACGCGCTTACCCTTAGGACCTACTGCATCGTATAACATGCGAATACGAATATGACTGTCACGAGCCAGACAATAAGAACCGCCATAAGCCATACTGAGCGCACAGATCATAATTGTGGTTTCATGCACCCAAATTGTTGGAGCATTAAATAGATAACGACTGATAATTTCATAAAAACTAATCAGAACACCTACCATGAAGGCGTAAGAAATATAGTTTCCAAATTTATCAACCCAAACATCTAGTCTATTTTGAAATACGACATCTGACATATGGTCATAATCTAGGGGATTAGCGTGTGATTCACCAGATACGGGTAGAACTCCACTGACATGATCTTCTGGGCTATCGTCGGCGGTAGGATTGGTATTCATAACAATTACCTCTTGTTATAAAGAAAAACCCCGACATAAGCCAATGACGGGGCATTATATTTTTTTACTTATACTATCCTAGTCCAATAGACCCTGGCTTTCTAAATAAGCAGATACTGTTTCATAAACTTCACCTGCCATTTCTGAACGCTCAGCCCACTTAGCCCACTGACTCTGTGCGATTGCACGGAACTTATTACGTTCTGTATCTGACCAGTTAATGATTTCAATACTGCTATCTGCTTTAGCTTCAACAACAACTTCAAGGTCCATCATTTCTAGACGCTGAACCATGTCACGGCTGAAGTCACGAACAGAAACGGTAACGATTTCCTGCAAATGAGCTGGTAATTCGTCCCATATCTTCTTGTTCATAGAAACAGCCAACATAGGCATTGAGTGGAAACCCGGGTATAGAGGGTATTTAGCGAAACTGTGTAATCCCTGAGCATGGTTAGTGGAGAATACAGTATAATCAGCGGCGTCAATTACGCCCTTGTCTAAAGAAGTATAAACTTCAGAACCAGGCAGGTTTACTGGAGACGCGCCAACTGCTGCGAATACTTCCTGAACCATTCCTTCTGGAGCACGCATTTTAATGCCCTTAAAATCAGCTACTGAACGGATTGGCTTTTTAGAAACAAAAGCTTCAACACCCGTAGCTGCGGCACCAATGAACTGTAGTCCGTATGGGTTTACAAGTTTGTTATAAACTTCATTACCACCGCCATATTCCATGAACTTAACCATCTGAGATGGATGACTCCATGCACCAACAAGGTTTCCTAACATAGCAAAAGCTGGATCCTTACCGCTGAAGTAAGAAGGGTCAGTTAGGTGACCCTGAAGAATACCTGCGCCAACAGCTTCCAGCGTTTCGTTGTACTGTACTACTGAGTTAACTGCCACAACATTAATATTGATTTCGCCCTTAGACATAATACCAACGCGTTTTGCCCAAGCTTGCTCGATCGCGAAGAAGTTATCACCTGCCTGTGCAGACGTTTGCATGGTCCACTCGTATTTGGCAGCTTCAGCATTCATAGCGAACATGCTACCAGATACAGCAACAACGCCGACAAACGCCTTAAACTTCTGGTTCATTTTTAATGACATACGATTTCTCCTAGATTGTAATTATTTTTAGCTTTCCAAGAATTTCCAGTATTTTGATCTAACCATAAAATCTGGGTACCCAAAATTAAAAACACAAAATATTTTTGAATAAATAATCGGGTATTTCGCCATCCTAAGTAGAAATGTTAGCGCTGTCAACAATAAAAATAACAGTAATGATTGCGCTATCATTTTTTTTATGACTATATAAATAAGAAGACTTATAATGTTTTACTAATAATAATTTTAATAGCAAATGGTTATGAATACTGAAAATACAAAATCGACCTCTCGCAGTACTGGCAGAACAACTCTTGCAGATGTTGCACGCTATGCTGGTGTCAGTGCCATAACCGTGTCACGTGCGCTAAAAAAACCTGATATGGTCACTGACAAGCTTCGTACTAAAATTGACGAAGCCGTCAAAGCACTTGGATACATTCCTAATCAGGCAGCACGATCACTAGCGTCTTCAGAATCTAAAATTATAAGTGTGCTATTCCCTTCTCTATCGAACTCGGTGTTTTCAAGTGTACTGGATGGTATTCACAATACTCTGACACCTGCAGGATATAAACTTATTCTAACCAACACCCATTACTCGGTAGTGCTGGAGGAAGAGCTGATAGACACTATATTGGAACAGTCACCTGACGGGGTTATTTTAACTGGCATTGATCAATCTCAGAGAACAAGAGAACGATTATTAAATACTGGTATACCCATTGTTCAAATTATGGAACTGACGGAGAACCCCATTGATATTAACGTAGGCATATCTCATTTCGATGCCGGTTATGAAATGACTTCACACTTAATTCAACAAGGCTACAAAAACATTGGTTTCGTCGGCGCCAGAATGGATAGCCGATCCCAGCGTCGTTTACAGGGTTATCGCAAAGCATTAATCGAAGATTATCGCGATCCGGATATCTATACACAAACCAGCATGAGCAACACATCGTTCCAGGCGGGGGCCAATTTAATGGAGCAGCTGATCTCCAAACATCCAGAAATTGACGCATTATTCTGCAGTAATGACGATTTAGCTGCCGGTGCAATTTTTGAATGCCAACGTAAAGGCATTAGAGTTCCTGCACAACTCGCTATTGCTGGATTTAATGATCTGGAATTCGCCAGCGCCATTACACCCTCATTAACCAGTGTGGCTATTCCTCGATATGCAATGGGTCAACAAGCTGCACAATGTCTTTTAGATCGTATTATCAATAGACCCTGCCCAACTCAGATTAATGTCGGTTTTTCGATATCCAAACGAGAAAGCACCTAAACATGAAAAAGATTATTATAAATACATGTTTAAAACCAAATAGCATCATAGTTGCCCATTCAAACCCAATCGGCAAATAGAACCATTAACTATATCTTAAATCCACAGCACCCAAAGGTTGAAACTACTCGGTGTCATTCCAGCTTAAGCACCATAGACGAAACTTGATTCCTACCTGAGGATTTTGCCTTATAAAGCTGTTCATCTGCTAGTTTGATCAAACTATCTAAACTTAACTCAGTTTGTACATGTTGATTTTTATTTTCAGTAGTAACAACACCAACTGAAATTGAAATTCGGTGTTGAATATTGTTAATTTCAAATATTTCCTGAGCGATGGCTTTTCGTAATCGCTCAGCAACAACTATTGCTTCCGATTCACTGCAGTTAGGAATAAATAATATGAACTCTTCCCCTCCCCATCGTGCCAAAATATCACCACTGCGATTTAAGCGTGTCAGTATCTGACCGATTTCTTGCAAAAGACAGTCTCCGACGGGGTGTCCATACTCATCATTTAGTTGCTTAAAGTGATCAATATCTAGCATAACAACGGCGGCATTAAGTTTGCCTCGCAGCAGTAAGTACCAAAAATTTTCCGACTGCTCATAAAATGCGCGCCTGTTATTTAAGCCCGTAAGGGTATCAGTACGTGCTTGTTGCTCAGCATTTATGAGACTTTCTTGATTAATTCTAAATAAATACGTGAGAGCCAGGGCCAGAATAACAACATTAAAAACAGTACCCACTTCAATAGCATGATATCCCTGAAAAGAGTAATCGATAACTCCCCAAACAGTCAGCGCGGTATATATGGAACTAAATGCAGTTAAGACCGAGGCTATCAAAAAGAACGGAGCTAACTTATTACCCTTGATGAGCGAGAATATGGCAATAGCCAACATCATTACCGAATAAAAAATCACGGTTCCAAATGACAAAAATAACGCCGATGTTATAGAGTTGAGTACAATAAACAATAGGAGCAGTAGTGATACAAGCCAGATACTTACTTTGGTACAAAAGTGCCATCGAGGATAATTTGTCCTGGTCTCTAAAAAGCTGACAGCAAAATAAATTAAAGCAAAACCAAAAAAGGTAATAGAAATTGGATTCACCCATTGTTGAATTATAGGGTAGTCGGGCCACAACCATCTATACCCATGCCCGGTGTAGGACATATTGGTGATTAAAAATACCGCCAAAAACAATGTGTAATGAAGATAACGAAGTAACCGTATGCCGGCATAAAGAATCAGATTATAAAACAACAACGCCAATATAGAACCGTACACGGCACCATAATAATACCCAAAGAAAACATCTTTGTTCTTGGCTATATCCGGTTCATTTAAATAAATTGGTATAACCATAGGATCATTCGATTCGACTCTAATGACAACTTGGGTAGTGCCTGGTAGAAAGTTATAATCTATTGCAAAAAAGTTATGACTAATATCTCGGAAGTGATAAGGAAATTGATCACCTTGAATGTAGGGTATAACTCCTGATTCAGCGTGATTCATATAGATTTCAGTTTCATCTAACCAGGAGGTTTCAATAGACAACCTATTAATAATGGCTGCACCTGTATTATTCTCTACCGAAAAAGTTAACCAGACAGGTTTTGCACCAATTCCCAAGCTCAACACATCAACTGTTGAACGAACGGTAACACCACTATTAAATCGTTCAACGGCTTCGTAATAAGACAACCGAGAGTCTTCCTGAAAATATTCAATATACTGACCCAATGCATCGAGAGAATTTTCAGTTAGTTTTACAGAGGAATTCGATGCCGCTATTGCATTAGAATTTATAGACATCAAAACAATAACTAATACAGCAAATTGTTGTAAATGATAGATAACCAGCTCCAGGTTTTTTGAAGGACAAAGGTTCAATAAATTGACCTCAAATTGTTCAAGCATAAGTAATAGAAAAACAAAGCTCTAAAAACATTTATTTACCATTGAATATTACATAAAAAAGGGCGGACTAGTTAGTCCACTGCTATCTGTTTGACATCCCCATTCCAGAGCCTTGTGTTATGTTTCCGCTGATAGTATTTATGACTTTGATAAGAATATTAACAAAACCATGCACAGAATAGAACTTGCTCAGAAAGTCAATTTAACGGCTACCGATGCGACACGACTACTGCGGCCAATTGAAAAGATAAGCTGGTAGAAAAAAGGTGAACCCCAGAGATACCAGGATCAGTCTGGTAAAATCAACGGCCACAGGATAAATTTTGCTTGATGATATCATGGTAGGGTTTTGAACAAAGCGCATATCAGTTACTCGACAAATCATCAGAAAAACAAACGGCGAAACTGAAAGAACTCATTGATCAACTTGTCTGATAAAATCAATCTAAAACTTTTTCTGGCCTAAACATTGATTTAGAACATATTTTATAATCTGGATCTTATAATTTTGTGACCGGGTTATAAAGAATATCATTATTTATCAATTATGATCACGCTGGTTGTCAGTTCTAATGTTTTTTGATAGATTTATTCGGGTCTGAAATATTTCAGACATCACCGATTTAATCAGCAACTTGCAGGTGAATAAATATGGCTAAAGCGTTGAGGGCAAAGCCATTTGCCTTATCTGCGTTTTCTCATATCCCAACAACTAACCATCATGTTACAGGTGATGCTTGGGATTCTGCTGTTTTCTGTTTTTACTCAGGTGATCTGTTCGCGAGTCGAATATCGCTCGTTAATTTATATTTCATAAGGACAGTATCATGACTCTAACAAAATTACATTTTGAGGCACCTGGTTCGGCAAGGCCAAGCTCTGCCGATTCGACCCGTATTATTATCCCTGACCATAAAAAACCGTCTCCTTACTATAATCGGTTTGGTACTCGTTCAGGAAAATATCGTTTTTCTTCTCAGTTTACTCACTATGACGGCACGACAGCATATTTTACCGTGCGTATGGGCATACATACCCACCTCCCTTTACCCAGTGTTATAACCAGTGTAATTGCAGGCTGGTCTGACAACATTAGTTTGTTTATGAAAGCAGATCGTTTTCAGGTGAGCGTGCACTACTCTATTGGACCAGAAAGTCTACGAGATACCGTTATACCAACTGCGGGTGATATAAATGATGACTGGGTACAGCAACTAATTAAAGCGCAAGAACATCGCTTTATGAAAAACGGTGAGAATACTGATCGCTCTGTATATTTCACCTGTCGTGGTAGCTACAGTCACATCAGTAACCTAGTAATTGAAGTCGAAAATGGCGCCTAGTCTATGATTGCGTCTTTGCCCATGTATGACTGGCCTGAAACCAGATCAATTACCGATGAATGGTGGCAAGGACTTCACAAGGCTTTAGTTAAGGAGGGCGTTTCGACAGCGCCTTCCTGGTTAAGTCGGCACAGTAATGACCACCACAACTGGGATTCTGCTGATTTAATTGTTGGACAAACCTGCGGTTATCCCTATACCCATGGCTATTCTGATCATTTAAGAATATTAGGTATACCTGACTACAATGTTTCAGGGTGTGATAACTATCAATATCAAAGTCTGATACTTTGCCGTAAAGACCAAACCTTTTCTGATCTAACATCCTTTCGAAACAGTATTGCCGTCATTAACAATTATGGTTCGCACTCCGGTTTTTCTGCATTCAGACATAGCATTGCCAAGGTTGCAGAGTCTAGAAAATTCTTTAAACAAGTATTAATTTCTGGCGGGCATCGTTTTTCAATGGAAGCTTTATGTCTAAAAAAGGCAGATATTTGTGCTGTCGATCCAGTTAGCTTCGCCCTGGCACAAAAATATGTACCTGAATTAGTAGAGCCTCTCCAGATTATTAGCTTTACTGAACCTGCGCCCTGCTTACCCCTGGTATGTCATAAATTTATAACTGATGACCTGTTTGATAGAGTACAGCAGGCGATATTCAAGGCTTTTATCGATCCCTCTCTTGAGGAAGTTAGACAGATGTTATTTCTTAATGACATTAAAGAAGGCCAATCAAAGGACTATCAACGTATTATTATCATGGAGAATGAAGCCATTGAAAGTGGCTATGCAGAACTTAGGTAAATGATACTGATTGCCTACCGGTATTTAAAGACTCAAACTCACAGATGAATAGGAGCCTTTAAATTAACGTTTCGTTTATTTAGTTAGTCGCACAAACCATGTCAGTTGCACAACACATTGGGGATTTCACCTTTCCATGACCCTCTGGACATTTAGACACATGAACGTCTTTACCTTCCGGAGTTGTAATGGTGTCGTGAACTAATTCTTTGCCACACTTTGCACATGTCATTGAGCCAACCCCCATGCCACAAACACTACAGGTATACTCAGCCATATTTTTTCCTCTTTATTTATTATTTTGGTTGCTGTTATACCATAGCAAACATTTTTTAAATGAGAACCATTATTAGTTAAATTAAGTTATTTTTAGTTTTCTTTGATGAAATTTTTTACGAAAACTGATCACTAGCGTGTCAGCAGAATATGTTACAACCCCCTACAAACAATCCTGTAGATAGGCATTAAATTTACCACCTGGTATTCTCAACATACCACTTAGTACATTTGATTTACCGTCACAATCAGAAATTTTACCAGTGATAACTCAGTGACCAGTCAATCAGTATTACGGCCTGTCTAATGTCGGTACCAGAGAGACAAGGTATAGGGGAAAGCGCCCGGTTAAAATAAATAACCTCGGTCTATCAAACCTGACAACCCGTAAGACCGATGCGAGCATCGGGAGGGTTATCCACAGACAAGCAGAGCCAACCCTAATGAAAAACATCCTGATGAAACATCAGTCTTACGGGTACCGTGGTTTTTGTAGACCGATGTTTTATCAGGACTTTTAGTGTAAGGGTTCAGAAGATTCCCGATCAGGATCGGTCCTCCCAAAACCTGACAACCCGTAAGACCGATGTTTTATCGGGACTCTTAGGCTGCTATATAAAAGAATTCTGATCAGGGATCTGTCCTACTCTGTGCCTCACTATTTAACGGCCTCTTTGCCGTTACAGCGTCCAGATTCCGTTCAACGACTGAGCGACTAGTCACTATGCATTGCAGACATTCATTACTAGTAAACGAAGTGATGTTAGCTGGTAACTAATTTGCTATATGTAGTAATCCAAAAATCATGTCTGGTAAAATTTTTGACGTGTTCCAAATCCTTAACAAAGATTGTTTTTTAGTCAGGTCATAATAAAAGACCTTCATCAATTACTGTGAACTGATCACTTGCATCAATTAGAGATTTCGCTGTTAGTGACTGCACTCCGTAGACATTGGTCGTCACGCCATAGTCTTTTCTTATTTTTGTTAATAGCAGATCAAAATCACCATCACCTGACAATAGAATGACGGTATCCACTTCTCTCGCCGCTTCCATTACATCGATCGTGATACCTACATCCCAGTCTCCCTTTGCCGACCCGTCCTGGCGTTGAATAAAGGGTTTAAGCTTTACGTTAAAGCCAATATGGTGAAGCGCATCCTGAAACTTTTTTTGGCCATCATCACCCCTATGAGTTGCATAGGCGTTGGCGACTACAATTTCGCCTTGCTGGCTCACTCGTTGCCAAAACTTACGATAATTAAACGGTCGACCAAAGGTGTCTCGGGAGGTGTAATAAATATTTTGAACATCTACGAAAATAGCGATTTTGGTCACGTTTATACCTGTCATATTTGTATCGAATTCAAAAATGAACATAACCTGCAAATTGCACAGTTTATGCTGATAGACTGCTAAAAATGTACCATGCATTCAAAGGAAAGGGTTAGCTATCCGTAATTACTAACAGTTTTTCAAGATGGCTTTTTCGGTAGAACCCTATTCATGTTTAAAACAGAAACAACATTACACAACTTCCCCACTAAAACACGATAAAGCGTCTATGCTAATGATGCCGATGTGAAGTCAGGAGGCAATCATGAGTAAATCCAATTTAGACGTTCTACTGGAACGACTACACCAACTGCAAATAGAACTTGAACAGGAAATGGAACAACTACTTGCGGCCAAAAGAGAACAGTTCCGGTATCAATTACATAATGGAAAGATAAAATTTGAACAGAGCATAGGAAAACTGCAACAGAGACAAAAAGTCGGCATTTTCAGGTACATCAGTCGGGCCAGTTTGTTATTACTGATTACCAGTCCGGTAATTTATTCACTGATAATTCCATTATTATTGTTAGATCTCATGGCTAATGTATACCAAAATATATGTTTTCCTGTTTACCGAATCCCCCGTGTGAACCGCCGCAACTACCTAAAAATTGACCATCAACATCTGGCCTACCTGAATGGCATTGAAAAATTAAATTGTATCTATTGCAGCTACGCTAACGGACTGATTGAATTTGTGCGAGAAATTAGTGCCAGAACAGAACAGTTTTGGTGCCCTATTAAACATGCGCAGCGAACCCCGGATCCTCATCGGTTAGTGGATAATTTTGTTGATTTTGGTGACATGAAAGCCTACAAAAAAGAGCTAAACAGCATTCGAGAAAAAATAAGTGAATTAAAAGACTAAGCGCTTGCCTATGTTAAAAAAAACGGCTTTAACCAACGGCCTTTAGTTTTAGTTCGCAAGATAATAGATTAAATTTTTCTCTGAATTATTTTCAGAGAAAATTATTTGCAAATAAGTATCAGGCTTTAGCTGCAGTGACTAACAACTCTACAAACAAATCATCGCTGGCAAGCCGCGCTTCACCACAGGCTCTTGCTGGTGCGTAACCTTCTTCAACCCAGTTATCCCAAACGACATTCATTTCCTGGAAGTATTTCATATCAGACAACCACACCGTAGTTTGCAATATATGTCTTTTACTACTGCCGGCTTCAGTTAATAACGTCTCGACACGACTAAGGGCTTCTTTGGTTTGTTCGGTAATACTGGTCCCGTGAATACCGACCTGGCCGCACAAATATATTGTGTCGCCATGAATGACTATTTTACTCATGCGTTGATTGGTATGTTTTCTTATAATCTCGGTCATTTTGATTCCTGATTCATCAAGGTTTGTCTCCCTTTTAATCTGGCTATTGTATATAAAGCCTGTTGCAAAAGGGGGTGTTTTCATTAGGGCACGGCTATCTGTATGTTTTGCTGTTTTCGTTGCCATTGTTGGTCATAGTTTTTCATGGCCAAACCTGCGCCAGCTAGCACCATGGCCGCGATAATAAAGCCAAGCTGGGTAATATTGAAATGCACTAATAATGCAATTAAGACATAACTCAGGCTTTGAGAAAAGGTTGTGAATAACTTTAAGCCACCCTCTACCCTGCCCCGCTCATTAATATTAACCACAAGATGTAACTTGTTCATGCGTGCAATTCTATTCAATGCATTAAAGAAGCCAAAAATTAATATAAATATGATCAGATAGAGCGGTTCGTTCATTACCGACATGAACAAGAGTAGCACAGCCATTACTAACACAGAGCGAATCATTAGTTTCTCATGAGCATACCTTCCCAACATCCATGTGATCAGCAAACCACACACCAGAGCGCCCACACCATAAGATGAATACCACAATGCAAACCATTGTCCACTATAGTGTTGTTCTGCCAAAAATATTGGCACCAGCTTTACCAGATAGGTTAGTACCGGATAGGATAAAGAAGACAAAGCAAAAAACATAAACAGATCCGGTGTTCGTAAAAAGATCGCTTTGGTATCCAACAATTGAGTCTTGAAGTTACTGGCAGGCGTAACTATCAACTTCCTGCGATATGGTAATAAATAATAAAACACTGTCGATAAAGTTGAAAACCACAGCGTAAACATGGAAAAATTTTTCATACCCCAAACTTCCAGTAATAGCATTCCCACGGCTCCTGCTCCCAATGTGACTGTTTGGAAGATAACTTCAAGATAACCACTTATTTTAGGGAATTCATGAACGTCAAAGTTTTCCTGTACCAGCGCATTGTTTGTGGTCCAGGCAATGTCTCCCGAAACCCAAAATAAGAACTGTGCTGCTGCCATGATCAATATGCTGGCCGGTTGATACCATGACATACTTAACAACAAACCTGCGGTTGAAACTTTTAACAATTGCATCCAAATCAATATTTCTTTTCGAGATATACGGTCAATGAGTGTTGAAAATATTGGTGTTAGAAAAAAAGATGCCAGAGTACAGACTAAAGCGATTAATGCGACCAAAGACCCATTATCGCCTTTTTTCAACATGATCCAGGGTAAGGCCAACATAATAAATCCTGAAGAAACACCATCAAAAAACCGGGCAAACAACATCCTGTAAACACGAGCTTCCCTAATGAATTGCATACATACCTCTTAATTCGTGACGCTTATTTAACAAGTAAATTTGAAACCGATTTAATTTAAACAAGTACTCATCATTCAAATTTGATGACAACAGGATAAAACCTCAACTAAACTTGAGGTCAATAATTATTTTGGGAAATTTTATGACTGAGTTAACTGTTGGACAGGTGGCAAGACGTACTGGTGTAAAAATTTCTACAGTGCATTTTTATGAACAGAAAAAATTGATCACTAGCTGGAGAAACAACGGTAATCAAAGACGTTTCGACCGTGGTGTTCTTCGTCGTATAGCCATTATCAAAACAGCTCAACAACTAGGATTTTCACTGGCTGAAATCACTCAGGCATTAGCACATTTACCCAAAAATGAAGCGCCGACAAAAAATGACTGGCAAGATTTATCAACCCAATGGCGCGTTAATCTCGACCAAAGAATCAAACAACTGGAAAGCATGAGAGATGACCTAACGAATTGCATCGGTTGCGGTTGCTTATCCCTGGAAAACTGCCCGCTCTATAATCAGGATGATAAATTAGCCAGTCAGGGCACGGGTGCAGTGTTATGGCATGCTGACTAATTTCCAAATTTGTCACCCTTGCATCGATAATGTCTGTTGTATTAAAAGCGACCCTGTGACTAAATATCCGAGGTATTTAATTAGGTATTATTAGCTTTATGGAAAGTTTCGATCACATTTTTAAACGAGCCAGTGAACGCAAAGGTGGATCCAGACAATTAGAATCTTTGCTGTCTCAACCAAAAACATCTGATCAATTGGCGGCAATTGACGATTCTCGTTTTCTTGCCGAATTTTCCAAAAAAGTTTTCCAATCTGGTTTTGTCTGGCGTGTTGTTGAACAAAAATGGCCTAACTTTGAAGACTCATTCTGGCAATTCAATATCGACAAATTACTCATGATGCCTCCAGATATGCTGGAACAAAAGGCACAGGATCCAAAAATCATTCGTAATTTCAAAAAAGTAAAAACGATTATCGATAATGCCCACATGATTAAATTGGCTGCATCTAAACACGGTAGTTTTTCTACAATGGTGGCTGATTGGCCTACCACCGACATCATTGGCCTGTGGTTATATCTCAAGAAAGAGGGCAATCGACTGGGCGGTAATACCGGCCCCTATGCGCTTCGATCCATCGGTAAGGATACATTTCTGCTCTCTCGTGATGTTGAAGCCTATTTGCGGGGTCATCAATTAATTGAAGGTGGCTTGAGCAGTCTTCGCAGCTTGAACGCCATACAGGCTTGTTTCAATGAATGGCAACAGCAAAGTGGACGATCGCTACAAGAGTTAAGTCAGATAATAGCCTATAGTTGCGGCGATAATTATGTTTAGGGCACCTCTGAAACATTACCTGCATCGTTATGCACGCGTTAAATACCGCCTCAACATGCTCATAAATTCTTCTGGAAAGAATGTAAACCGCTGTAGCTGGCCCGAAAGGGCGGAGCACAGGACGTGCGGAGTCTTTACCCATGAAAACAGCTATTTTTCGTCGGTTTTAGCCTTACTCTAACGTCTTCGGTTGCATTTCTCTGATGTGCATTAGTAAGTTCGTACCTTCCTAACGATTGGAGCAAACATCATGAATCACATTAACCTTCAGCAGTTTAAGACGCCCTATGGTGAGCTTGTATTAGGCTCTTTTGACAATATGCTCTGTTTATGTGACTGGCGCTATCGAGCAAAACGGGCAGCGGTAGATAACAGGATCAAGTCTCTTTTACATGCTGAATTCATTGTTCAGGATGACAAGCTTCTTCAAGAAACGCGGCGGCAATTAAATGAATTTTTTGAGCACAAACGAAAAGTGTTTGAATTACCCCTTTTATTAGCAGGGACCGAATACCAGCAACAAGTTTGGTATGCTTTGCTAAAGGTCCCGTTTGGCGAAACATCGACTTACCTGGAACTGGCAAAAGCTATAAAAAATGAAAAAAGTGTACGAGCGGTTGGTGCAGCTAATGGCGCCAATGCTATCGCAATTATTGTTCCCTGCCACCGGATTATCGGGAAAAATGGCGCCCTCATTGGCTATGCCGGTGGCCTCAACGTGAAAGCGAAATTACTAACATTGGAAAATGATTTATTTAACTGATCAAACATACCCACATATATCTGAACAAGCATCTAAATGACACTAGCCTGTGCCAGCTAAATTTTCAGTATAAAACTTAAATTCTGGAGCTAATGTAGTCCACCATTGCATTTAATGTTTGTACCTGATTGTAGTCGCTTTCTGGAATTTTAACGCCGGTTTTTTTAGACACGGAAATAATCAGGTTCATAAAGTCCATTGAATCCAGGTCAAGGTCATCTCTTATGTCTTCTTCAGGATTCAGTTCTAACGCATTAACATCCGGGGCAACCTCTTGAATACTTTTTTGGATGACTTCAATAATTTCATTATTATTCAACATTACAGTGCCTCCGGTTTCTGAAGCTGCTTGTCAATTTCATTAAGCAATTTAGCGCCATCATGACCATCGGTAACCCGGTGGTCAGCTGCCAGTGTTATGGTCAGCATCGAATTAATTTGAACCTTGTTGTCAACAGCTACCGGTATTCTCTGTACCTTGCCAACACCTAATATCGCGACCTGTGGAGGGAAGATCACGCCATAAATAACTTCGACACCCCGGTCGCCGATATTGCTAATAGTAATGGTTGCACGGGTAACTTCTGATTGTTTAATACCTCCTTGCTTCGCCCGTTCAGAAATACTTTTGAGGCGCTTCATGAGTTGCTCTGGATTTAATGTTCCGGCATCCAGTATCGCAGGGGCAATTAACCCTCCCCCTCTCAAAGAAATTGCAACACCCAAATTAATCTGTTGCTGAGCGATAAATTCTTCGTTGTTATAGAATCCATTAAACTGTGGATATTTCTTCAACGCATTTTTTATCGCACACAGTATAGGAGCCTGAATCAACAGACGTTCTTCTACTGTTTTTTGGTTATTTTGGGCATCCAACCAGATTTGCAGCGTCTCTATGTTAATAGTGTGAGCTAAATAATAGTGGGGAATTTCTTTCTTTGACTGGCTGACCACACTGGCAATTGCCTTACGCATTAATTTAGTATCGAATCCTTTTTGGTTTGAAGTAGCATTGGATGTTGTTTCAACTTTCAGGTCTTTCAATACTATCGAACCTAAAGGACCAGTCCCTTTAACCTTGTCCAGATCAATACCATGTTCGGCAGCATAGACTCTGGCTGCAGGTGATGCTCGATGAGTAGTTTTGCCTAAAATATCCTTGGGTGTTTCCGAGCCAATCGACGTTTCAACCAGTGGCGCGGTGATCGCTTCTTGCGCAGATATTGACTTGCCCTCAATTTCTTCTAATTTATTGCGCTCTATCTCTTTTTCATCACCGTCACCTACGATACGTCTTAGGGGTTCATATTTGAGTGACAAAATGGGTGTTCCCACAGGGACCTCTTTATCCAGATCAATCAAATATGTATCAATAACACCATCTTCAAAGGCTTCCATATCGATCAGGCCCTTGGCTGTTTCAATCAATGCCAGCGTTTCGCCTTTGGTAAAGGCCTTTCCCGGTTTGGCAACCCACTCGACAACCTTTCCTATATCCATGTCTGAGCCGAAAGATGGCATATTGAGCGTTTTCATGGTGATGTTCCACTGACAAAGTTTACCGCCTGGAGAATGTTTTCTATCTGTGGTATTGCTGCTTTTTCCAAGTGTGCCGGATAGGGTATGGGAACTTCTTGAGTGCATACACGCTGGATAGGGGCATCCAGACTCCACAGACAGTGTTCGCTGATTTGGGCGCTAATCTCAGATGCCAAACTGCCTGTTAACCAGGCTTCATCAACAATAACTACTTTCCCGGTTTTTTTGACCGATGAGAAAATAGCCTCTGAATCCAACGGTCTTAAACACCTTAGATCAATCACCTCCACCGACATGCCCTTATCAGAAACCTGATCTGCGACCTGCAATGCTTTTGACAAACCGGCACCGTAAGTAATAATGGTGACATCTGTGCCTGGCCTGGCAACGGAAGCCTTAAACGCATTGTAATCGTCTTGTCTTGGCTCTAATTCCTGTTCCTGGTTATATAACATGACATGTTCAAAAATGATCACTGGATCCGGGTCTTTCAATGCCTCGGCTAACATATAACGTGCATCGGTTACTGTGGCCGGAGCAAGAACCTTGATACCTGGTATGCTGGCATACCAGTTCTCCAGGCTATGAGAATGTTGGGCAGCTAATTGTTTACCGGCCCCTGTTGCCATGCGAATTACCAGAGGCACTCCAATTTGCCCCCCGGACATGTGTCTGAGAGTTGCGGCATTGTTTACAATTTGGTCTAGTGCCAGCATGCTGAAATTGACTGTCATGATCTCCACAATGGGTCTCATTCCTGCTATAGATGCACCGATTCCTGCACCGACAAATCCAGATTCAGACAGTGGTGTATCCCGTATTCGTTGTTCTCCAAATTCATCAAGAAGCCCCTTTGTTACGGCATAACAACCACCATAATGGCCTACATCTTCACCCATTAAAAACACCCTGGCATCGTCTGTCATAGCGACGCGAATTGCTTCCCGTATAGCCTCTCGATAGGTTGTCATGATTCGGTCCCTTCCTCATCATTAAGAAGTTAATCCATGTTTAGGGGTTCAGCGTATACATGTCTTGTTAAGTGTTCGACCAACTCAAAATCTGATTTTTCGGCAAATTCAATTGCGGCGTTGACCTCATCATCAATTCGATCTTCAATTTGTTGTATCTCGGTTTCATTCAAGTACACATTTGCCAACAACCATGACTTCATTTGGGCTATGGGTCCTTTATCGAGCCACTGATTAACTTCATCCTGTGAACGATACTGCTGGGTATCGAACATAGAATGGCCGCGCAGGCGATAGGTATGACATTCTAGCAATTGTGGTCCTGAGCCATTTCTTATGCCTTTTACGGCATCAATAGCTGCAGTTTCTACTTCAACGACATTCATGCCATCAACAGAACGGGTAATTAATCCATAAGATTCTGCCTTAGCCGCAATGTTTTGCTGAGATTCGGAATATTTCAATGCCGTCCCCATGGCATAACCATTATTTTCACAAACAAATAGCACAGGAAGATCCCATAGTTTGGCCAAATTAAGACTTTCATGAAACTCACCTTCAGCAACAGCGCCTTCCCCAAAAAAGCATACGGTTACATGACTTCGATTCATTAACTTGTCAGCCATAGCAACGCCAACCGCCATCGGCAACGCACCGCCAACGATGGCATTGCCGCCATAGAATTTTTTCTCATAGTCAAATATATGCATGGATCCACCACGCCCCTTGCTACTGCCACTGAGCTTACCGTACATCTCAGCCATCACTTCATTCATATCGAGTCCTTTTGCCAGTGCATGACCATGTTCACGATAGGTTGCAAATACGGTGTCTTCTTTTTCCAATGCTTGCATAACCCCAACAGCTATCGCTTCTTCGCCGATATAAAGATGTAAAAAACCGCGAATTTTTTCTTCGGTATAGAGTTGTGCACATCGCTCTTCAAAGCGCCTGATTCTAATCATCTCGCTCAATAAATTAGTGAGGTGTTCACGACTTATATGTAGTTTCATAATTTAGTCCTCCTCGTCACTCTCTAAAGTAGAAATATCCCCTTCTGGCAGACCAAGTTCACGAGCCTTTAATAACCTGCGCATGATTTTTCCACTTCGGGTTTTTGGCAAATTACTTCTAAACTCTATTTCACGCGGTGCAATAGTTGGTCCGAGTCGTTTACGCGCATGAGCCATTAACGACTGAAGCAACTCATCATCAGCAGTAAACCCAGGATTAAGCGCAACAAAGGCTTTCACCATTTCTCCAGACACGTCATCAGGTATTCCAATGACTCCCGCTTCTGCTACCGCCGGATGCTCTATCAATGCACTTTCCACTTCGAATGGCCCTATAAGATGACCAGATGACTTGATCAAATCATTCGCTCGGCCAACGAACCAAAAATAGCCATCGGCATCACGCATTGCCATATCACCTGTTAGATACCAATTCTGAAAGAATGATTTTTGATAACGTTCAGGCTCATGTAGATAGCCCCTAAACATTGAAGGCCAGCCCGTATTAATAGCAAGCTCTCCAGGTGTATTATTTTCGAGAACCTCCTGGTGGTTTTCATCTAATATTCCGACTTGAATACCTGGTAATGGTTTCCCCATTGAACCGGGTTTGATGTCTTCGGATGCGAAATTAGCTATCATGATGCCGCCGGTTTCTGTCTGCCACCAGTTATCATGGAATGGTTTACCAAAAGCCTCCCGGCTCCAAACAACAGCCTCTGGATTTAGTGGTTCGCCGACACTGGCCATAAATCTAAGACTGGAAAGATCATAGCCTTTCAACAACTCATAACCTGCTTTCATTAGCATTCTGATTGCAGTCGGCGCGGTATACCAAACAGATACTTTTTCATCCTGTAAAATGCCATACCAGCGCTGAGCGTCAAATTCTGCTTCGTCAACAATCATGGTGACTCTGTGACACAGAGGAGAAATTATGCCGTAACTGGTTCCTGTTACCCATCCGGGATCAGCGGTACACCAGAAAATATCGTTGTTGTTTAGGTCTAGCGCACTACGACCTGAATGGATGTGATGAAAAACAGCCTGATGAACATGCATGGCTCCCTTTGGTTTGCCTGTAGTGCCACTAGTAAAGTGAAGTAAAGCAAGGTCTTCTGCATGGGTCTTACATAGCTGAAATTCACTACTAGCCTGATTGATGAGTTTTCCAAGATCCATACAATTTTCCGGGCATGAATGTTTAATATCAAACAGCAAGACATGTTTAAGTGATGGCAACTCATGGCGCCAATGGGCAATTTTTTTCAAGTACAGCTTTTCACTAGTTACCAAAACATTAGCCTGTCCAATAGTCATTCTTGACTGAATAGGTTCAGGACCGAATGCGGAAAACAAAGGTGAAAAAACTGAGCCATTCTTGAGAGACCCTAATAAAGCAATATATAGATATGGGACTCGACCAGACAGACCAAAAACACGATCACCTTTTTTAATACCCAGTTGATTTAATACATTGGCAAATTGATTAGTCTGATCACGTAAAGACTGGTAGCTAAACTCAACACGGCCTTTTTTCTTTGATATCCATCGAATAGCAATTTGCTCTCCAAACCCCTGCCTTACATGAGTATCGATTGCCAGGTCGGCTATATTGACTGTCGACCTATCTGCAAGAATACTGGTCTCAAATTCGTCCCAATCAAAATTATCACAGGCTGTTTGATAGTCAGAAATATTAAATTTATGGCCGGAGGCGAGTTTTTCTTTCTTAATAATTGGGAAGCTCATTTACTCCTCCCTGTTCTTTAATTTATTTTGCACTTGATAACACCCCCAATATAGTTTCCAGATATCAGATAGGTATCTATTGAGCTGATCCAGGGCAATTATTGGATAGAAAAGATAGAGTTTTATTCGATATATAAAGGTGAGGCGTGGCAGTAAATAGAAAATTTGTAGTCTACTAATTTTTTCTATTTCAAAGGAAAATCTATAAAGTTTTTTAAAAGAAAACGGGATTATTAGCCGATTTACTATTTTATGAAAAGCGTGTGGATCAACGGCCATCATTTAAAAGGCTACATTAGTTCATTATATTGAACACTACACAAGTCATAACAACCAGGTTTCAATTAAGTGCATATCGATATTTATAGACACAAATTAGTGCAAACAGATCTTTTAGTAAAACGTTAAAAGTGTCTTATCCAATACTATCTGTACCCCAATCCAATATTATTTATGAATATTCATGTAGCTAAAAAAACGCCACACCCCTGTAGTTACCGACATTAACCATTAACAATGGCATATTAGCTATCGCTATCTAATCCTTATAAATCTATACATGGCTTAACCTTTGCATTATGGATTTCGTGCATCATAGAAGCCGGTCTAAATTTTTTAATGAAATATATTGATTCAATTCAACCAATAAACTACCGTATAGGTGTTAAATAATTAACACACCTTCTTGAATTGATCATTTAAATCTAAAAAATAACAAAGGATAAATCAATGAATAGAGTGCTTAAGAATCTGGGAACAACAGCCGTTGTTTCACTGCTAACTGTTTCCCATACACTAGCGGCAACAGGCCAGCTTAATGTTTATAACTGGTCTGATTATATCGCTGAAGACACCATCGAAAATTTTGTAGAACGAAGTGGTATTCAGGTGACCTATGATGTATTTGACTCAAACGAAGTATTAGAGGCCAAACTACTAAGTGGTGATTCTGGATATGATGTAGTTGTGCCGTCTGCCTCGTTTATGGCAAGACAGATACAAGCAGGCGCATTTTTGGAACTGGATAAAAGTAAGCTGAGTAATTGGGGCAATTTAAATTCTGACCTCATGGCACGCCTAGAAGTTTACGATCCAGGAAACAAGTATTCCTTTCCGTATTTATGGGGAACAACAGGCATTGGCTACAATCCCGATATGGTTAAAGCCGCTCTGGGAGACGATGCACCTCTTGATAGCTGGGACTTAATCTTTAAACCTGAAAATTTGGCAAAACTGTCGTCTTGTGGCGTTGCTTTACTGGATGCACCAATAGAAATTTTGCCGGCCGCTCTAAACTATCTGGGACTAGACCCAAACAGTACAAAGGCCAATGATTACAAAGCAGCGACTAAACTACTGCAGTCAATTCGTCCTCATATTACCTACTTCCATTCTTCAAAATATATTTCAGACTTGGCAAATGGTGATATTTGTATCGCAGTAGGCTGGTCTGGAGATGTTTTGCAAGCGGCAGATCGTGCAGCCGAAGCTGATAATGGTGTCACCGTTCAGTATGTTATTCCAAAAGAAGGTGCAGGCATGTGGTTCGACATGTTAACAATTCCTGCAGATACGTCTAATGCTGATGCGGCTTATGAGTTTTTAAATTACTTGTTAGAGCCTGAAGTGATTGCTGAAATATCGAATTATGTTGCCTATGCCAATGGTAACAGCGCTTCTGATGACCTGATTGATAGCGAAATAACTGAAAACCCGGGTATTTACCCAACAGAAGCAGCGGCGAAAAATCTTTATCCGTTTAAAGTATTACCGCAAAAAATTAACCGAATCATGACACGTTCATGGACCTCGATTAAAGCCGGCAACTAATATAGCTCCTTTGGTAGCAAACTACGCGTTTGCTACCTCACTCCAAATATCTAACCTGATAACTTGTAAAAAGTGGACCAGAGTGTGTGATAATTATTCCATTACGCTACTCATTATTATAACCAGGACTCAAAATATTCGTTTAGCCAACTTACCGGCATTGAGGCCGAGCATACAGATGTTATAGGAGCAAAATTCATAAAACCCCGTCTTTTCGTCCAGTTTTTCCTAGATTAGCCTGCACTCATAACGTATTCACACAATCTGGCTCATTTTGCCGCAATAATAATTTGTCACTATTATCTTTACGCTCCCTCAGCATCAGCATCAGCATCAGCAAATTATCTTGAAATTTTTTCACAACACAGCATTCAAAAATTGATATAGTTGGTCGGATATTCTGATCTATTTTCCCTGTTTGCCAATAATAATTTTAAGGCACCTCTGAAAAATGCAACCGAAGAAGTTGGGGCAAGGCAAAAACCAACGAAAAAGCGCAGTTTATATGGGTAAAGACTCCACACGTTCTGTGCTCCGCCCTTTCAGGCCAGCTAACGCTGTTTACATTCTTTTCAGAAGAATTTAAGAGCATTTTGAGACGGTTATTAGCGCAGGCGTAACGATGCAGGGGATTTTTCAGAGGCGCCCTAGAACAGAGTGAAACAAAACATCCTGAATAGAGGAAGACCTATGAGCCAAGCCCTTCAATTGAATTTGGAACAACAAGCCCAGTATAAAGAACAGGGTTATGTACTTATTAAAAATGCACTTAGTGCCTCGCAAGTGGCGTCAATGAAGCAACGAGCCCAACAAATCGTACACGAAGATGTTCAGCAATCGCATGCAGATCACACCGACAACAAAGTTTTCACCACCAAACATAATGATCGAACAGGTAATGCATTTTTTCTGGATTCTGCTGAAAAAGTCCGTTGTTTTTATGAAGAAGAGGCATTCAATACTGATGGAAACCTGGCTCAGGAACCAGAGCTTTGTATCAATAAAATTGGACACGCATTACACGAACTAGACCCGGTATTTAAGAACATTAGCCATATGCCGAGCTTAGGAATCATTGCAAACCAACTAGGTATCGTACAGCCAGAAATTCGTCAATCTATGTACATTTTTAAACAACCCAGAATAGGCGGCGTGGTGAATTGGCATCAGGATGCGACCTATTTTTATACGACTCCTCAGTCTGTTGTCACATTTTGGTTTGCCATTGAAGATGCCTCTTTAGATAATGGTTGTTTATGGGTTGAAAGGAACAACGTCAATCGAGCGCTAAGGGAAGTATTTAAACGAAACGGTGATGAAACATCGATGACTCAGCTGGACGATACGCCCTGGCCAGATGATTCAAATGCAGTTCCCATCCAAGTTAAAGCAGGTTCTCTGCTATGCTTTGCAGGCAATATTGCTCACTACAGCGCGCCAAATAGATCGAGCAAATCGCGCCATGCCTATACCCTGCATGTCACCGATGGACAAACCAGCTATTCTGAAGAAAACTGGATACAACCCAGAGAACTTCCATTAAGAGGGTTCGACTTCTAGTTATTATTTTAAAAGGCCTATTTAGCAATATGATACAAAAGCTGGCAATAGATTCAGCAACCGAACTATAATAGCTGCAATACCCAACTAAATTGCTAGGCTATATGAATTCAAAATACAGTGCGCCTTATCCTTTAACTGAAAACTTAACGCCACTGGTATTGAATCATCAGTACATAGACAACCTGCCCGCCGATACAGAAAAAGCAACCTATCCACGGCAGGTCAAACAGGCAGCCTATTCGTTTGTTTACCCCTCGCCTGTTAAGGGCCCTGAACTAATCGCTTTCACGCCTGAACTCGCACACCGAATAGGCTTTAATGAAACGGATCTGTCATCTGAAGACTTTGCGCAATTATTTACCGGCAACAAAATAGCACCAGGCATGAGACCCTATTCATGCAATTACGGCGGTCATCAATTTGGCCAATGGGCCGGGCAGCTGGGAGATGGCAGAGCCATCATGCTGGGTGAGGTCGTTACGCCTGCCCATGGCAACCTCTTTTTACAACTCAAAGGTGCCGGGCTTACCCCTTACTCTCGCACCGCAGACGGTCGTGCAGTTTTAAGATCTTCAATTCGTGAATTCTTATGTTCTGAAGCCATGTATCATTTGGGCATTCCAACGACACGTGCGCTAAGCCTGTGCTTGACAGGTGACCCTGTTATGCGAGACATGTTTTATGATGGACGTTCAGGCTATGAACCTGGAGCGGTTGTTTGTCGTACGTCACGCTCATTTACTCGATTTGGAACTTTTCAGCTACCCGCATCTCGTGGTGACACAGAATTATTAAATCTGCTAATAAACAGGTGTATTTCGACCGATTTTCCTCATTTAGGTGATCCGGAAAATCAGAGTGTTCGTTTAGCCTGGTTTAGCGACGTATGTAATCAAACCTGTGAGCTCATCATTCACTGGATGCGTGTTGGTTTTGTACACGGAGTCATGAATACAGACAACATGTCAATATTGGGAGAAACCATCGATTTTGGTCCCTATGGCTGGATAGATGATTTCGATTTGAACTGGACACCAAATACCACCGACTTTGCAAAACGGCGCTACCGGTATGGGGCTCAGGGCGATGTTGCTCTATGGAATCTGTACCAATTAGCGAATGCTCTGGCTCCGGTTATTCCAGATGTTGAGGCATTGGAATCCGCATTAAAACAGTTTATAGAAAATTTCCAGTCCCAAAGACTTGAAATGCTGGCGAGCAAGCTGGGATTCCAACAACCACAGCCTTTAGATTCATTATTATTTGATGAGCTGGAAATACTGTTACAAATGTTCGAAACGGATATGACCTTGTTTTATCGGCAACTTGCAGAAATCGAAACCGGTATTCAACTAAAGCAACCTGACGATTGGGTTAACTTCTTTAAAGAGTGCTTTTACCAGCCTGATAATCTCACCACTGATTATAAAACCAGACTTTCAGCCTGGATGAGCAATTATTTACAAAGACTGGAACAGGAAGGTCTAAGCGACCTGGAACGAAAGCAACAAATGAATCGAACCAATCCCAAATATGTTCTAAGGAATTACCTGTCTCAGCAGGCTATAGAAAAAGCTGAAAAAGGCGATTTCAGTATGATCCACCAGTTACAGAACGTACTGCTTTCTCCCTATGACGAACAGCCAGAATATGAACACTTTGCCCAAAAACGGCCAGAATGGGCAAGAAACAAACCCGGCTGCTCAACGCTTTCTTGTAGTTCTTAATTTGTGAACCACATCACCTTGATTAACAACAATAGGTGTCTGCAAATTTCATTATGCGTTCATTCTTTCGTCGAACGGAACCTGGACGCTATAACGTGCAAAGTTGCCAGCTAACAATGCGGGGGAAGCGCTCGTTACACGACGTTTATCATTGCGATATTTTTCAGGAGTTTAAAAACCTAAAGAATCCCGATATAGCATCGATCCTACAAAACCGTTAGAGCGATTTTTCATTGCTATGGAACAATCCAAGCCTAACCATCCCTACCCCCTGTACCTTGCCTCTAAGGTATAGACACTCGACAGACCGCAATAGCCGATGGAATGGTCACTGAATCAAAGATAGTAAAGTACAATTGCATTAGTAAATCTAATTTCTCATGCAATAGTTTGAGAGTAGCCGCAGGTAAATCTGTTCATTACCTGCAGTTTAAAAAACTTAAAGCGAACATCCATGATAGGCATTGTCTTTAAACCAATTCGCTAAAAATTCCATACAAACACTGATCCGTCGGTTATATTGCACGTCACTGTGGCATACCAACCAGAATTCCAGATCCGGTATCCGTATCTCAGTTAACACCTCCTTAATTCCAGGTAAGTGTTCAACCAGTTTTTTGTGAGTACCGCAGATACCAGCACCCGACCTAAGCAGGTTAAGTTGTACACACAGATTATCAGTACGCACGACAAAATCATGTTGGTTTAATTCAAACCCTAACTGGCGAGCGCCTTCTATAAAGGACGTATCCTGGTCGTAGCCAATGATACGGTGCGTTAACAACTCTTCCGGTTTTTGCGGCGAGCCTGCTTTTTCAAGATAACGTTCATGTGCATAAAACCCCAAAGCCATATTGGGCAGTCTTCTAGCGACGAGGTGTGGTTGCGTTGGACGGAACATTCGTAGGGCAATATCTGCGTCGCGCTTACTTAAGCTAGTAGCCTGATTGCTGATAACTAACTCGATTTGTATATCAGAGTACTGATTTTGTAGTGCGGTAATAGCTGCCGGCATCAAATAGGTACCTACAACATCATTAACACTAATTCTGACATCACCCTTCAAAGATTCAGAATGTCCGGATAGTTGTCTCTGGAAAACATCAATGGATTGATTAGCAGCTTCAGCCGCATCAACTAACTCTTTACCCTGCTCGGTAATTTCTAGTCCCTGGGAGGTTCTTCGAAAAAGATTCAAACCTGAATCTTTTTCGAGCTGGCTAATTTGCCGACTAATAGTTGGTTGGCTGACGCCCATAAGCCTGGCAGCGGCAGACAGGCTGCCCGTGTTGGCAACGTACAAAAAAGCGTTGATGAGATTCCAGTCTTCTACTTTATTTATTACCGCCATACCATCACCTTGTTATTCACCGTTACTATTCAATAATGTATATCCGATACTCACTTTCTTCTATTCCTTAACCGGAATTGTAGATCAATACTGCATGCATTGAAATTGGCACAATATTAATTAAAGGGGAATAGCAATGAACAAAATTGATACCAACAAAACTACAAAACTAGCATTAGTACTCGGAGTTACCGGCGGCTTTGGTAAACACCTAGCGATAGAACTGTTAAATCAGGGGTGGAATATCAACACATTGATTCGTAGTGGTAAATCATTACCTGAATGTTTTTTACCTTATTATGAGAGTAATCAAATTAATGTATTTACCGGAGACGCCCGTGATTCAAACGACGTTAAAAAAGCGGCTCAAGATTGTTCAGTTATGGTATATGGCTTAAACGTTCCCTATGCACAATGGAAAACCCTAGCTATAGAGCTGCTCGAAGTCAGTATCGACATCGCAGAAAAACTAGAAATGACATTGGTATTTCCAGGGAATGTTTATACTTATGATCCGAAACAATGCTCACTAATAAATGAAGAAACACCTATGTCTGCCCCAACGTCAAAGGGTGAAATCAGAATAGAAATGGAGCAACGGCTGAAACTTGCCACCACCAAAGGTGCCAAGGTATTAATTTTGCGTGCTGGTGATTTCATTGGGAAAGATGCGCCCAGTACCTGGATGCAGTTTCTCGTAAAGCAGACTAAAACAGGTTACAAACTAACTATTCCTACAGAAAATCATGATTTGAATCATAGTTGGTGTTATTTACCCGATTTGGCGCGCTACGCTGTTGCACTTCTGGACCAGCCAACAGTGAAGCAACCGTTTCAAACGTTCCATGTACCGGGACTTAAGTTTACCTTTAAAGAACTTAGAAATGAGATTGAAAGAACTACAGGTAAAACCGTTGCAGTAAACCAGATTCCCTGGTGGCTTTATGCATTGATATCTCCATTTGTCCCTTTCATTCGAGAAATTATTAGTATGAGATACCTTTGGGAATCCGAATTAGATCTAGATGGCACGAAACTGAATAGGGTTCTGCCAGAAATTAAAACCTCCAGCCTGTCAGAAGCCTTGATTGGGTTCGGTTTCATTGAGGCTTCTCATGATCAGTCAATTTGATACTCATAAGGAATGGTGTGGGTAACAAACTCGAAGCCCAGTTTTTCGACTACCGGGCGACTCATCTCCGAGGCGTCAATCGTCAGATACTTAATTCCCCTGTATCGGGCTTCAATAGCTCGCGCTTTTAGTAAGTCTGAATAACAGCCCCGATTGCGATAGTTCATTAGTGTTGAGCCACCCCATAAACCACTAAAAGGACTTTTAGGATTAAAGGTGATTCTGGCTGAAGACACCGGAATATTATCCTGATAAACAACATATAGAGACATTGATGCTGCATCATCTTTGAGGGTATTTAATAGCTCACGCTTCCGCCCAGAAAAACTACGGTTCCACACCTGCTCTTGCACCGAGATGGAATCATGGACACCTTGCTTATCTGTTATCCTGACCACATCACCTGGGTGTTTAAACAAATGCGGTGGTGCTTTCTCAAGTTCTAACACCATAAAGGCTTCTTTTTCACCTTTAATAAAGCCATGTTGCTCAAGCGCAGCTCCTATATCAGATGGAATATCGGTTTCGTAGACTTTCCATTCGAAGGTTTTACCTTGCTGTTTAAAAAAAGCAATTTCATCTAATATTCTTGCCTCGAGTACTTCCTGTTCAATACAAAAATATGAAATAAAACTGCCCTGACTATCCTTTGAAATATAGCGAATTACCCCGTTAGATTCTTGACGATCACAGCCCGAAACCTTAATATTTTGACGTTCAAATAAGGCATACTGGCTCATCAGTTCGATTCTATCTGATTGATTCATTGCGAATTTCTGTACCATAGATTTTATGGTTGACTGTATTGAGGTATAAAAAGGCCTACTCTTTTTGGTAGACCGCCCTGCTCCAGTATAAAAAATAGCCAGCTTAATTCCGGCTATCTGTCATCTCTTCAACGTCCTTTTCATCAACAGACGCTGCTAAATCGGGCACCTGTTTTTTCTTGGCGTAGAGGCCTTTGGTCCGCCATTTTTGTGAATTCCAGCGTCTGAGTGAAATTAAACCACGAATTAGTTCGTCAGCACTCATAGCAATCCAGATGCCTATAAGACCCCAAACCAGTTTAAGCCCTAGTGCCCAGGCAAGGGGTATCATCATTAACCACATACTGAATACGGCAATGACTGAGACATAACGTGCGTCTCCACCTGCTCGCAGTGACGCACCAATGACAATGTTCAGAGAGCGGCCAATTTCACCAAAAAATGCAACGACTAATACGCTGGCACCTAAAGCCCAAATTTCAGTGTTTTCGGTAAATGCACCGTAGAGACTATCAGAAAATACATAGCCCGCGGTCACAAAGGCCAGGCTTCCGCCCAATGCCAATTTTACGCCCTGAATCAACTGATTGTGTGCATCGTCAAATCGCCGTGCACCTATTAAATGAGCCACCTTAATTTGAACACCGGTACTAAGTGCAAAACAATACAGTATGGCGACAAACAGGATATTAATTGTATAAATTCGCGTCGCTAACGAGAGCTCACCCATTTGAATAACCATGGTAGTCAACACCAACTGAGAGAACTGCCAGGAAAGAGGCTCAAATGACGATGGCAATGCTATATCCAATATAGGCCGGGCACTGTTTCTAAAGTTTTTCCAGCTTTTAGGTAGCTCAACTTTAATTTTTAACTTAAACAGTATGATCCAAAGTGTCAGTAATAGACTAAATCCCCAGGCCAACACTGACGCAATGGCAACCCCTTGCACGCCCATGGCAGGTACACCAAATTTTCCAAATACAAACATGTAATTAAACAAAATATTCAAAATGGTCATGACACCAGTTGATAGCATATTCCATTTTGTTAAGCCCTGAGACGACAATATAGAACTGGCTGCAAATCTAACCGATAGAAGCCAGGTACCAAAGCCCAGAGTTCCAAGGTAAATGGAAGCCATATCGGCCATATCGCCTTCAAGACCCATTAAACGGGCGAAAGTTGGAGCCATATAAATATACATGACAGCTAGTAGTAAGCCGGAAATTAAGCCAAGTATTAATACGACGCCAAAGGTTTCTGCTACCAAATGATGGTCTTTCGCACCCAAACGTTGAGACGCTACGGCATTCCCTGACTGATTTAGCGTGCTATAAATGGCAAAACCTATTCCGATGATAGGTAAAATGGCACCAACTGCACCGGCAGCGGCATCGGATACCCGACTTAAAAACCAGGCGTCCGCTACGTTAACCATGAATACGAAAAATAATTCGATAAAAATCGGCCAGGTCAACCTAAGCAGACTTTTTTCCAGAACGCCTTTCTTTGCCATAAAGTCGTGATTCCAACGTGATTAGTAAAACAGATTGAGGATCGTTATCTATTTATAGGGGTCAGTAATTTCAATGCTGAACGTTGCTCTATACATGTCTTTTCACAATGAAAGGTTAATGTGAAATTGGGCTAACTTGGGCTAATTATATCGTGTTCTGATAGTAAAGCGTCATTTTAATAAAATGAAGATTTTTCGATTGCCATACCACATTGACGATTAGTATTTAAAGCGCTAACTAACGTCTCTAAATGTAATTCACAGGGGCGTCACATTTTAGGGATCGTACAGTTAACAAGATTATGATGGACAACACTGAAATAGAACTTAGACAGTGAGGTTTCAATTGTGCTCAGCACTCCCTTTTCACCCCACTTTTATAGCCGCTAATCCTCGAAATAAACAACGTCGCTGGCAAATATGGATTCTGGCTATTAAAACGTTTTTACCGGATATAACACACGGTCATTATAGCCTGTTAACACTTCCCAGTGTCCTGAAAGCTGTTGGTCCAGATCTGCATCTCCAGAATCCAGTATCAAGGGTCTGCCGTCCAGATTACTTAGCTTTGATTTAGTGGAAATCACCTGTATTCGTTGCTGTCCCAGCTTTCTGACGACAGCCGGACTCAATTGTTGGTTGCCACGACCTAAAACATGTCCCTGGCCACCGATAACACTCAAAATAGCGAATACCTCATGGTCTTCAAGAAGAGACAATATGGCTTTTTCATCCAGATCGTTGGCTATAACTTGTTTATTTTGAATCGCATCAATACCCAGCAACGTATTGACCAGACCTAAATTATCCATGATCGTAGCGGTCGTTTTACCCGAACCGATTAAATATACGACGTCTGGTTCCATATTATCAATGATGTAGTCTGCTATATCATTGAGTACCAGCTCTTCACTCTCGACCCCTCCCATTTTGGTATGTTGAATAAACTGCCCTTCGTCTGGAACCTTCATTTCGCCAAAATATCTGGCTTTCACCTGATTGTTACGAAAAGCTTCTTCATCAATATCTCTAACTTCCTGACTACGCACATCGACCAGCTTTCCATGGCACATAAGATTTAACACTTCACCTGCCGCATGGGGGGTTACGGCATAGACCGATGAATGTATTTTTACTCCAGCAGGTATTCCCAGAACAGGTAATTTGTCGCCAACGACAGAACATATATCTCGGGCAGTTCCATCACCACCTGCAAATAATAAAACGTCAGCATTTTGAGCCAGAATCAGCATGGCAATGTTCTTTGTGTCTTCAGCCGTGGTTGGATTTATCGCTTGATACTCCAGAGCTGTCCAAGGCAGGTTCAGGCGATTAAGCAGATTGCCACCCATGCTGCCGGCAACGCTAATCCAGTGAATATGCTCCCATGAGTCCAAATGTTCAGTTAATGCCTGAACCACTCTGTTTTCGGCATTCTGAGTTGCCCCCATAGCCAAAGCTTTTTCGGCCATGCCGTCACTTCCTTTTAACGCAAGTGGGCCTCCAATGCCTGCAAAAGGATTAATAATTAACGCAACACGAAGGGACTTTGGAGCAACATGGATCATGAAGAGCTTCTACTATCAAAATGAGGAAAGGATAATAACATTATCGGACTTACTGAATCTTGTAAATCTTGCCTGAAAAGTCGGCAATATAGATCTCACCTTCCATATCCCGAGCGAACGTCGACCAATTACCCTCAACAGCCGTTTTAATTGGTTCAATCTTTAAATAATCCGGAGGTGATATCACTCCGATAAAACCGGAAACAAAATCTGCAAAAAGGTATTTATCCCTAAGTTCATCTACCTTTGTTCCCTCATATAAAAATCCGCCGGTGATCGACTGGCCGTATTGCTCATGACGATATGAAGAAACAGGTAACCAATAGTTTGAAGGCTGACAATTTGCTTCTTTGTAACATGAAGGGCCTTCCAATATTCGCCATCCCAGGTTGAGTGGTCGTGTGCCTATAGATCCAGCATCTATCACATTGATTTCTTCAATAGCATTCTGCCCTACATCTGCAATCCATAAGTCTCCGTGATTACTCATACTCATTTTCCAGGCATTTCGTAGACCCATAGCTAAAATTTCCGGCTGAGCTTGAGGTAACCACTGGTGAAGATTGCCTTTTGGAATTCTATACCCCTTAGAAACTTGTTTATCTGGAATAATGCGAACAATGCTGCCCAACAGGGTTTTTGGATTTTGCCCGTTGTTGTTAGGGTCTCCCGCTGCACCTCCATCACCTACTGACAGTAACAGGCTGCCTTCAGGACCATTAATTAAAGAGCCTCCATTATGGTTAGAAAAAGGTTGAACGATTGTTAACAAAGTCTGTTCATTCGTAATTTGCGTTTGTTTTCCTGATGTTTTGATCCAGTCAAATCTGGAGAGTCGGGTTTCTGATTTACCTTTGGGCGAATAGTAAACGAATAGAGAATCATTCCAGGGCAATATACCCAATAGACCCATCTCTGAACTGGTATTTACGGCGAATTGTTTTAACCTGTTTCTCTGCTTTGTTTTGAGATCTAAAAGGTAAAGGTCACCTGTTTTTTCTGCAACTAGAACCTGTTTCCCAGAGTTTAAAAACTTGATGTCGGTAATTTGTTCAAAGCCGTCAGCCCAGGGCACAAGTTCAACTGCATTAGAAGACAATGATCCCAACATGAAAAAAGCCATTAGCAGGTAATTGTGTCTATGTTTCAACATAATAATGCAACCCCATTATTCATCTTCTAGTCTACGAACTATTTTCGTCTATTAATCGTCATCTTCAAGAAACTTACTAATAATTCAAACCCATTACCAGTCATCTTCAACTTGATTGGAGATCTATTTTATACATGGCGAAAATCCTTCTTAAAATACCAACATTTAAAATGGATACCGGATCAAGTCCGGTATGACAGGTGGCATAGGTCAAATTCTGGAACAATTGCGGTATGAATTATATCCGTCTATTAATCTTCATCTTCATCTTCAAGAAACTTACTAATAATTCAAACCCATTACCAGTCATCTTCAACTTGATTGGAGATCTATTTTATACATGGCGAAAATCCTTCTTAAAATACCAACATTTAGAATGGATACCGGATCAAGTCCGGTATGACAGGTGGCTCTGGTCAATTTTCGGATCAAGTCCGGTATGGCAGGTGGCTTTGGTCAATT
>Ga0224506_10000201_pt1 | contig 57857 bp, 48 predicted proteins | sample SF_Jan12_sed_USG_2_FD_169108 | JGI IMG/M metagenome (GOLD analysis project Ga0224506, IMG submission 169108) | Sediment microbial communities from San Francisco Bay, California, United States - SF_Jan12_sed_USGS_8_1 | ecosystem: Environmental > Aquatic > Marine > Sediment | place: USA... | reverse complement strand
AACGAAGTGCAGTAGCCTTTCTCCTGATAATCCGAAATCCCCTGCTCTATACCCTCAAGCAAAGCGGGCCATGCGTCTCCGGTTCGCTCTTCCAATAACTTCAGAAAGACCATGCGCTCTTCTGGCTTGTGCGCCGCCAAAAATGCTCGACCCACTGCACTGCTCGCCATGGGGATTCGATGCCCAACATCCATACGCATCGATTGCGCCTCATCGCCGCGGCAATATTCAACAAAAATCATGGACAGACCTTCGCGAGTTGCCAGACCAACTGAAGTTTTAACTCGCTTGGCCATCTGTTCCATATAGGGTTTGGCTATCCGACTCACGTGGAGGTTGGCGGTATAGGCATAACCCAAAGCCAGCACTCCCGAATCAAGTTGATATTTATCCAGGCGAGTAGAATAAGTGAGATAACCGAGTTGGGTGAGCGTATAGGTCAATCGGGACACTGTGGGTTTCGGTAACCCGGTTATTCTAGCTATATCCTGATTACCTAACACGCCCCCGCGCTGTCCAAAAGCTCGCAAAATATCCAAGCCACGCGCCAGTGCCTCAACGAATTTTCGATCCTTGGTTTCGCTTTTAATCCTGGAGTATTCCAATAATTCGTTCATCTGCACCTAATATTGTCAATATCACTAATAAAACAAGTATAACCCTGCGATATCGAAACGCAACGTAACCAAAATGAAATGCAGCTCAGTGATTAACAGCTTCATAAACCAGGGATTGCAGGTGCATATCCCGCGAACCCAGCTGGCTGTTAATGCTGCTTAGCCGCTTGAAAAAATGACCCACATCCAGTTCATCGCTGATACCCATACCGCCATGCAGCTGCACCGATTGCTGGCCGACAAAGCGTGCAGAGCTACCAACCTTTACTTTCAACATCGAAGCAGCCCGCGCTGCCGCCTCTCCGCCCTTGGACACTTCCATTGCTGCAAAGAAGACCATGGATTTAGCCAATTCTGTTTCTATAAACATATCGGCTAGCCGGTGTTGCACGACCTGGAATCGACCGATAGGCTGACCAAACTGCTGTCGCGTCTTAACATATTCTGAGGTGGCAGCTAACAACTTCTCCATAATGCCTACTGATTCGGCAGCCAGCGCAACTATGGCTTCATTGAGTACTTCTTGAATCGCCCCTGCTGCCGCACCCTCCTCACCAATAATGGCCGACACAGGCAGTTCTACATTCTCCAGCACAACTTCGGCCGCCCGGAGTCCATCGTTGGTGGCATATCCCTTCAGTTGAACACCCGGTTGCTCCCGATTGACAAGAAACAGACTGATCCCTTCCAACTGACCCGGCTCACCGGCGGTACGTGCCGGTACCAGCAACAGGTCAGCACATTCGGCTGCCAGTACCACTGCCTTATGCCCATTGAGCACAAATTGTTCGCCCTTGACTTCAGCCCTAGTGCGGGTTTGAGTGATATCAAAGGGGGCCATTGGCTCGCTATGGGCCAGCGCCAGTTTGAGTTCACCGCCGACCACCTGCTCTAAGAGCTGTTCCTTCTGCCGCTGAGTTCCAAGCTTCTGAATCAACTTTGCACCCAACAGAACCGTTGCAAAGTAAGGTTCAACCACCAGGCCCTTACCAAGTTCCTGTTGCAAAACCACGGTCTCGACTAAAGAACCACCCAAACCGCCATAGGCTTCATCTACCGGCAATGCCAGCCAGCCTAGCTCGGCGAACAGTGCCCAATTATCCTCACTGTACCCAATTGCACTGTTTGCCAGGGCGCGGCGGGTTTCAAAGTTATAATCATTTTGAATAAATTTTGCGGCACTATCCTGCATCATCTGCTGGATGTCGTTCAGTGAAAAATCCATAACCCTTCTCCTTATAGCCCAAGCACTTGTTTGGCGATGATGTTCTTTTGAATCTCGTTGGTACCGCCGTAGATACTCACCTTGCGATTGTTGTAATAGACAGGGGCTGCTTTGGCAGCAAATAACGGCCCGATCGATTCTCCGTCGAAGCCTGTTTCATACTGCTCAGGGACAAATGGCAGTGCGTAAATACCCGCAACCTCAACCATGATCTCATCCAACGCCTGCATAATCTCTGAGCCTTTTATTTTTAAAATAGAGGACTCTGGCCCCGGTGCCTTACCTGTTGATACAGAAGAGAGCACCCTTAACTCGGTATACTCGATCGCCTTGAGTTCAATTTCTATTTCCAGAAGGCGTGCCATAAAAACCGAGTTAGTCTTCATGGATTCAAAACCTTTCGGAGTCTCATCGAGAATCTTTTTGATCGACTTCAACCTGGCTTTGGATTCGGCCACCCGGGCAATTCCGGTTCGCTCATGAGTTAGCAACTCCTTGGCATAGGTCCAGCCTTTGCCTTCTTCACCGATCAAATTAACGACAGGCACACGCACGTCATTGAAATGAACCTCATTCACCTCATGGGTACCATCAATGGTGATAATCGGCGTCACGCTCACGCCAGGTGAGTGCATGTCGATCAACAGAAAGCTGATTCCCTCTTGCCTGCGACCACTGTCATCGGTGCGCACCAGGCAGAAAATCCAATCGGCGTATTGACCCAGGGTGGTCCAGGTCTTGGTGCCACTGACGATGTAAGAATCGCCATCACGCACCGCTTTAGTCTTCAAAGAGGCAAGGTCAGATCCCGAATTGGGCTCTGAGTACCCCTGGCACCACCATACATTTGAAGCGAGAATATCGGGTAGAAAACGCGCTATCTGCTCCTCGGTACCGTGGGTGTATATCATCGGAGCGACCATGGATAAGCCGAAGGGAACCACACGGGGCGCCTTCGCTTCGGCAGCTTCATTTGCATAGATATACTTCTGAGTCGCAGACCAGCCGGTGCCACCATGCTCTACCGGCCAATTGATACCCGCCCAACCCTGTTCATAAAGAATTTTCTGCCAAGCAATATAATCTTCCTTGGACAGATAAATCCCCTTCTCTTGCTTGTCTCTAATATTCGCAGGATATTTATCCTGTAAAAAGGCTCGCACCTCGACACGAAAGGCGAGCTCCTCTTTTGAAAAGTCTACGTTCATCTATTCACTCCAACCTGGCAAAGGCTAATTTGAAAAATATACTAACAGCATGAAATCTGCCCATCAATAATATTTGGTTTTAGTTTTCGCATAGCGAAATATAAAGCCGCAACACCGAGAATACAGCTTCGACTCCCTAAGGTTTAAAGACAGAAGCAGCCCATACGGCTTACAGAAGCGGGGTTACATCGATTTTTTGGAGCCCTGCATAGCACGCTGACGAGCGGCTATAGACTCTGGGGTCTGCAGTAGCTTTCTAAATAGCCTGAACTCCTCGTCCATCCGCTCTTTCACGGACTGATGTTGTGTTTGCTTCAATAGCCTCTTGGTTGCCAACAGCGCTTCAACCGGCTTTTCAGTCAAGGCTACCGCCTTAGCGTTGGCGACCTCCATCAGCGCTTCACCGTTGATACCTCGAGTGACGATACCAGCGTCAATCGCTGTTTCTATCGAGAAAAACTCCCCCAGCATCAATAGTTCTGCCGCCCTTCGATGACCAACGATAGCCGGAAGAGTCAGGCTAGAACCAGCCTCCGGGCAGACCCCGAGATCCACAAAGGGTAATCGAAAGCGGGTTTTCGATTCAGCATAAACCAGATCACAGTGCAATAGCATGGTGGTGCCTATACCAACGGCCAGACCAGAAACGGCTGCTAGCACCGGCTTTTCGAAATCATGCATAATTTGCAGCAGCAAGGATCCTGGAGAGGGTTTATTCGGATCTCTGTGATTAAAGTCTGCCAGATCGTTACCGGCACTGAAACAGTCAGGCAGACCGTGCAAAAGTACCACCCTGATATCTGGATCTTTCCCGGCCGTAATGAACGCCTGGCCAATTGATTCGTACATAGCCTGGTTGAGGGCATTTTTCTTTTCAGGACGGTTAATTCCGATCTTCAAAACACCCGACTGACGGGCAATCAAAACATGGTTCGGATCTGACATAAAATCAACTCTGCTAAGTGGCAACAAGTAAGGCTGAGGTTAACTCCAGGCAACACCTCTGATTCGTGCAAAGGCCTCGCTGGCTTGTGCTTCCAGCCTGGTAACAATATCAGCCAAGGGTTCTATTCGATCCACAAAAGCCAGTGCATGACCCGCAGATAACACACCCCTGCGATAATCGCCGGTTACATAGGCCTCTCGGGCAATTTTTCCGGCAATCAACGGCAACAGATCCTCGATCGTCACGTTATCCCTCTGAGCTTCGATCTCCTGCACCATGGCAGTCGTCTCGTTTGAGAGTGCTCGCATAGTGTTGCGGATGCTCGACATAATGAGTGCGGTATCAGATTCTGTCGCTGAAATCAGGCACCGTTTGAAATTGTCATGTGCCCAGATCTCCTCGGCGACCAGGAACCTGGTTCCCATAACGACTCCGCTTGCGCCCATCGCCATGGCTGCAGCAATTTGCGAACCGTGCCCGACACCACCACCTATCAGATAGGGAATCTCCAGTTTTTCCAGAGCCATCGCCGAGTTGACGAAGCTACCGATCATTTCCATGCCCGGATGTCCGCCGCATTCGGCTCCAACAATGGACACGGCATCTACTCCGATCTGCTGGCCCTTAAGGGCATACTTAACCTCCGGAACCTTGTGTAACACCTTGACTCCAGCCGCTTTAAGCTGCGGCAAATAGGCTTCTGGATTACGCCCTGAAGTTTCAACCACCTTGACACCTTCTTCGATGATAATACGGAATACCTCTTCGGTTTTATCTCCAGGCACCAACTTTGGCAGCATTGATACATTAACACCAAAGGGAGCATCGCCCGCCAGGTCACGGCACTTTCGAATCTCTGCACGCAAATCATTTTCATCGGGAAAGCTCGCTGCGGTAATAAACCCCAGGATTCCGGCTTTAGCAGCGGCGGCCACGTAATTCGCATCGGAAAGCCACATCAGGCCACCAGCAACAATGGGCAGACGAGTGCCAAAGATCGCACTGAAATCCGTTTTAGACTGGGCACCTGAATGCATCTTTTTCTTTCTCCTGATACTGAGATGGAAGACTACTCGTCACGCTGAAATACTGACCTATATAGCCCTTATTGTGTTCAAATATAAAAAAGGAGGCTTTAGGAATGCTCCGCAGCCCAATGAGCAAGGGTTGTATCCGCCTTCACCAATGATTCCAACAGAGTCGACGGCTTCCAGTACTGCTCCCCGTGAAGGTCACGGAATGTACATATGCTGTCATAGACCTTTTTCAGCCCCACCGTATCGGCATAGAACATGGGTCCACCTCGGTAAGCTGGAAAGCCATAACCAAAGACAAAGACCGTATCGATATCACCGGGGCGTTGGGCAATGCCTTCTTCCAGTATCTTGAACCCTTCGTTAATCCAGGCGAAGGTCAGACGATCAAGAATTTCCTCATCGGTCAGGTCATGGCGACTTATAGAGTGTTTTTCAGCTTGAGATTCAATCACCCTGAGTACCTCGGCATCCGAGCTACGGGCACGAGTTTCGGAATCATAGCGATAGTAGCCAGCCCCGGATTTTTGCCCCAGACGTCCCATTTCGACCAATGTGTCGACAATACAATAGGACTTAGGCTCACCCTTTTCGGCGTCACTCAACGCCTGACGTGACTTGTAGCCGATATCAAGGCCTGCAAGATCGGCGACCGCCAATGGCCCCATCGCCATCCCCCAATCTGTCATCACCTTGTCGATCTGCTCCGGTGTCGAACCTTCAATCATACACAATTGAGCTTCCCGACCGTACTGGCGATGCATCCGGTTGCCGATAAATCCATAGCAAACGCCTGACAGCACGGGTACTTTTTTTATGTTTTTAGCTATCGCCATCGCGGTCGCTAAAACCTGATCAGACGTTTTGTCAGCACGAACAATTTCCAACAATTTCATTACGTTAGCTGGACTGAAAAAATGCAGCCCGATCACATCTTCAGGCCGCTGGGTGGCTGATGCAATGGCATCGACATCTAGGTAGGAGGTATTGGATGCAAGGATAGCACCGGGTTTGCACACCCTGTCCAATTTGGCGAATACCTCCTTTTTTATCTCGAGGTTTTCGAACACCGCCTCAATCACCATATCTACATTGGCCAGACCGTCATAGTCTGTGGTACCCGTGACCAGCGACCGGCGCATAACTGCCTCCTCGCTGGATAGCTTGCCTTTTTTAACGGTAATGGCGTAGTTCTTGTCGATGATATCCAGGCCGCGCTGCAATGCAGAGTCACTGATTTCTAATAGGGTTACCGGTATACCTACATTGACAAAGTTCATCGCAATACCACCGCCCATGGTGCCACCGCCTATGATGCCTACGGATTTAATATCGCGAATCGGCGTACCCTTTGACAGTCCTTTGATTTTGGCCGACTCACGTTCGGCAAAAAACAAGTGACGCAAGGCGCCAGACTGAGAAGAATCCCGGCATTCAATAAACCTGTCCCGCTCTAGCTGTATTCCTTCATCAAAGGGTAAATTCACCGCCGCTTCGACACAAGAGACGATATGTTGTGGCGCTATCTGTCCACGAGCGCGTCTGGCCAACTTTGCTCGATAGTCATCAAAAAATTGATCAGCAATCGTGGCAGGATCGATAGTGATATCGCGAATCCGTTTTAGACTGGCGTTATCGGCCACCAGACTGTTGGCAAATTCAAGGGCTCCCTGCAGCAGATCACCGTCAATTATCCGATCAATCAGTCCCATTCCCTGTGCCGTTGTCGCAGAGATCGGGTTACCCGATGAGATCAGGTCTAGCGCAGCTTCAACACCGGCTAAACGCGGAACCCTCTGAGTGCCACCAGCACCTGGTAACAAACCCAACTTGACTTCAGGAAGTCCGACCTTGGCAGATGCCAGAGCACAGCGATAGTTACAGGCCAATGCGGTTTCAAATCCGCCACCTAAGGCTGTGCCATGAATCGCGGCAACCACTGGTTTTCGGGAGTTTTCAATCGTTTTCAACATCTCAGGGACCGAGGGTTCCATGGGAGGCTTGCCAAATTCGGTGATGTCGGCCCCAGCTATAAAGGTACGCCCTTCACAGATAATGACCAACGCATGGGATGCATCATGTTGAGCAGCGTCAACCGCCGCCATAACCCCTGCTCGTACCGGCTGAGACAGAACGTTGACCGGAGGGTAGTTTATTGTGACAACCCCGATGTGACCATGAAGCTCATAGCTAACTACTGACATTCGTAAATCCTCAATACAAGCTGAATTAAGACAACCACGATGACTGAACGCATTACACCCTCTCGATAACCACTGCGATTCCCTGACCAATACCAATACACATTGTAACCAAGGCATAACGACCACCGGTGCGTTCAAGCTGGCGCAGTGCGGTCAAAACAATGCGCGTGCCACTGGCACCCAGCGGATGGCCAATCGCGATTGCCCCCCCATTCTGATTAACCCTGGAATCGTTGAAGTCTACGTTCAGCATTTTCAAACAACCAAGAACCTGTACCGAAAAGGCTTCATTTAATTCGATCACATCCATATCCGCTAAAGTTAAACCGGCACGGGCCAAAGCTTTCTGGCTAGCCGGAACCGGCCCCAGGCCCATCACTCGAGGGTCAACACCGGCTATGGCGCCAGACAGGATGCGTCCACGTGGCTTAATACCCGCTTTCTCGCCCACAGCCTCGCTACCTATGATTAACGCCGAGGCACCGTCGTTAATACCCGATGCGTTGCCTGCGGTAACGACACCGTTTTCGAACAGAGGACGTAATTTTTGCAGCGTCGCTATATCGGTTTCCGGGCGTGGATGCTCATCTACATCGACCTGTAACATCGGTTTTTTGGGCCCCTGAGATACTTCGATGGGAATAATTTCGTCAGTAAAATAGCCCGCTGCACGTGCCGTTTCATACTTAGCTTGTGAGGCAGCGGCAAAGCGGTCACTTTCTTCTCGACTGATATTCAGATCTGCGGCAATATTGTCGGCGGTTTCCGGCATGGAATGGCCACCAAATTGGCTCATGATTCGTTGATTACTAAAGCGCGCACCCATCGTGCTATCAGCAAGCATCTGACCCCGATCAAAGGCATTGGTAGCCTTGGAAATCACCATAGGCGCACGACTCATGGATTCAACACCACAGGCCACAAACAGCTCACCTTCATTGCAACGAACGCCGCGTGCCGCATCCAGCGTTGCCGCCAGGCTAGATCCACATAAGCGGTTAATCGTCATTCCCCCGGTTTCGATGGGCAGCCCGGCCAGTAAACCAGCAAAGCGTGCAATATTGCGACTGTCTTCACCAGCCTGGTTGGTATTACCGGCAATGACGTCCTCATAGAGCGACTTATCGAAAGCACTCCGCTCTATGAGGGCCTTAATAAGGCTTGCTAGCATGTCATCCGGCCGCAGGGATGAAAGAGCACCGCCGTACCGGCCAAAAGCAGTACGGCCGCCATCATAGATATAAGCACCAGACATCCAAACCTCCTAAAAAATCTCTTGTTATTTTGCTATGCGAAATAGACTTTCACCTTAATTATTTTCATTTGAATTTGCAACCTTAAAGCTACAATCTGCTGTCCGTCCAGCAACATGCTATTTGATCAATTCCAAAGGCCCATTAGGCGCTTGCGACTAAGGAAAAAACCAAAGAATTCCACGAGTCGATTATTAACGTGATTGGCTATCTACGCCGGTCTCCGATCGAATACTCTAGGCAACAACTGAATCATCTTTTCCGGCGAACACCGGGGTAAATCTTGGCTATTGGCCGCGGAACTTCACCGCTAAATACTGCTATCGGTTAACCATATAACCCCTCTGTTTTTAAAAGAAATAAAATCACACTTAATTCCTCCATGCGAAACTAATTTTTATTTACATAGAAAGTAAGCACGAATAGACTGCCCTGTTAACAGCATTCACTTCCCTATTAGACATTAGAAAAATAAGACATTTTTAAAAGAGGGCAGCATCAGATGATTGGTGGCAATGAAACCATTATGGGGCGAACAGCTAATGAACGAATAGCCGAACTTCCAACAAGGGTTAGCCATAGGGTTTGGCAATGGATTGAATCAACCCCTGATGCCATTGCTATTCAGGAATCGGGCCGCAGTTGGACTTACGCCAACCTTGGCCATGCCATTGAAGCTGCTAAAGATCACCTCAGCCTCCACCAGGTTCGTCAGGGCGATAGGATTGTAGCCGTCTGCGAAAACGCTTCTGTGGTAGCCGCCTTCCTGCTAGCCGCCAGTGATCTGGATATCTGGATAAGTCCGGTAAACGCCAGAATGTCGGGAAAGGAGCTTGATGCCATCCTAGAAGACTGCGCACCGCGCCACATAATATATTGCGTCGAAGCATCCAGCGACGCCCGAAAACACGCCGAACATCATGGTGCTACCTTTCAAGTACACCTACACTGGGGAGAGTTTGCCTTCAGCGGCACCCTGGATTCGAACCCCGAACCGGTATACCAGAGCAATCAGGATCAAGTTTTTGCCATGATCTATACCTCAGGCACTACCGGCAAACCCAAGGGAGTAATGCTGACCCACAAGAATATCGCCTACATAGGTACGATGTCGGGTGGCATCAGGGGTCTGGAATCTCACCACCGTCTATATCTGGTACTCCCGGTCTCCCATGCCTTTGGCCTGGCATCAGGATTTATCTCCACTCTATTTGCGGGGGCAACCGTCTATCTGGAACCACGTTTCCACCCCGAAACCTGCCTGAATGCATTGGTCGATCAGAAAATCACCATGCTGATGGGAGTTCCACCGATGTACTCCGCGTTAATTGAAACGATTAAAACCCGAGGCCTGAGCCCGAAAAATCTGAGCCTGAAGTATCTTTCTGTGGGTGGTGCTCCACTGGACCCGGAAACCAAGAACGCCACCGAAACATTCTTTGGATTGCCACTACATAACGGCTTCGGATTAACCGAGGCAAGCCCAACCATCAGCCAGGCCAGACTGAACGAGGGGCTGAAAAACTGTTCAGTGGGTCGCCCAATTCCCGGTACGGAGATTCGCTTGGTCAAATTTGACGGCAGTGAAGCTGCCACTGCCGAGACGGGGGAACTTTGGATCCGGGGACCGCAGGTGATGAAGGGTTATTTCCGCAACCTAGAACAGACTGAACGAGTCCTGGATTCGGATGGCTGGCTTAACACCGAAGATCTGGCAACACTGGACGAATCCGGCAATTTGTTCATCGTCGGCCGTACTAAAGAGATGATCGTACGTTCGGGCTTCAATGTTTATCCTGCCGAGATCGAAGCTGTCCTGAACGCCCATCCACTCATCACTCAATCTGCCGTGGTCGGCATTACCCATCAGGGAGATGAAGAGGTCGTGGCCTACATTCAGCCCATGCCAGATGCCTATATTGATGAAGAAGACCTCAAAGCCTATTGCAATCAGAACCTGACCGCATACAAACGCCCTTCGACCTTCAACATCATGCAAACGTTACCTGCCAGTAACACCGGTAAACTGCTCAAAAGTCGCCTGACAGAAATGGCAACTATGAACCTGCAAGAGACCTAGCAATTTAATCAAGTTATCCTTTTGCAAAAGATTGATTCAATATCTACCCATTAAATCAAAAAGACCTGCACTCTGACAGACACTCCAAACACCCAGAGCTGTGTTACTGGGCAATCCCGCCAAACATTAATTGCAGTCAAAAATAGAATTTTCTCGTAACCTATACTAAGGCGGACATACATGACACGATCAAAATTAATCTTACGGATATTTAGGTATTAGGTTGAACAAGTTATTTGATTTACAACTGGCACGTAATCACCAGATATAATTCAAAAACAATCCATTACAGTAGATCCTTCTGATGCTGTATTGTTATCAGCAGTCAAAAACAAATCTAGCAGACATTGCAGATTGGCGTCTGGATACCGGGTCTGTTTAATGGCTCAAACGCCTTGTGTAATCACCTTAAATTAGTTGTTAGCCTTCAATAAATTATGAACTGTCCTGATAAATAAAAATTTATGAACAGGCAATAGGGTATACCAGTAGATCAATCCAAAGATATTCGCCGGATGCCATAATGCTGCTATTTTTACTCGGCTGCCAGTTTCTGTTTTGGTACAGGTGATCTCTAAAACACCAGCGCCGGGGGCTTTCATTGTCATGAGCAGGCTCAGGCTGAGACCTTCTTCAAACGCTACAACACGCCATGAATCAATAGTATCTCCAACACGAATATCTTTATGAGCTCTACCAATATTTCTGCCGGTACCCCCTATCGACCAGTCAATCCATCCTCTAAGCTTCCAGAGCCAGTTCAAGGCTGGATAGCCGTTCTTACCACCAATGCTTTTAATGCGCACCCAAAGCTCTAAAGAGTCTATGGTTCCATCTCTTTCAACCACACACTGCTTAGCATAAAAACTATAGTCACTGTGAAAGTCACGAAATTGAATAGCCCCTTCAATCCAGCGCGAATACACTTCAAAATTCAGATCATCCTTCAGAGCTTGTTCTACAGCCTGTCTATAGGTGAGCAATGTTTGCGGAATAGCCTCTCGAATTTTCCGGTCATCTGCAATTAACGTATGACTCAGGCCATCAACTAGCGACCTGGCCAGGTTTATAGGCACTGTCGTAACCAGCCTTAACCAGTAAGAGGACAGCTTAGGGGTCATAACCGGCACAGGTATAATGCGTATGTTCCGTTTTACTATGTCAGCATACTGCATCATCAATTGTCGATAACTCAGTTGTTCCGGTCCCGCAACTTCGAGAATCTCTCCAAATAGCTTAGGGTGTTGTGGCAGTTCAGACAGGTAGGTTAACAGGTTAGATAGTGCAATAGGGGGAGACCGGGTGTGAACCCATTTTGGCGTTATCATAATTGGCAAATAGTTGACAAGATCCCGGATAACTTCATAAGCCGCAGACCCGGGACCAACAACGATCCCCGCCCTGATTTCAGTAACCGTTAAACCATGTTCCCGCAGAACCTGCCCTGTGTTCAATCGCGCCTGCATATGTGCAGATAGATGAGATCGTGGCATGAGCGCACCCATATAGATGACATAACTAACACCGGCCTGAATCGCCGCTTCAGCAAAATTTATTGCGCAGAGTCTCTCTCGATCAACAAGTCCCTTTCCAGCGTTCATGCTATGGATCAGATAATAAGCTGTGTCGATCCCGGCCAACACACTTTGCATCGATTCCAAAGACTCCGCATCAGCGTAGCAAACCTCTACGCCTGGCCAATTTTTAGACTTCAAGGCATCCACTCTACGAGCGGCTGCTCTAACCGGAACCCCCTCTTTGCAGAGTTTAGCAACCAGATTTGAGCCAATGTAGCCTGATGCGCCTAAAACCAGAGTCATTGAGTTCGATTTTTTCATAGAGATCCCTGTTTTATTTTTAGATACCGTTATAGACGACATCTTTCTTTGTTTAGGAAATATCCTTGCTGATACTCAGTGGTTACAAGAACGATATAATCCTAATGGATGGTTGATAATGAAGTTATCGACACTACCTGGTATGCAGCCAGCTCAAATTATAATAATGGTTCTTATTACGCATTGCCTAAAAATCAGATGAATGCTTCAATAAATTCCAATTCACATGTTAGCCCACCTGATTTATGCTTTACTAAATTTAATAGGAATCATAGGGAAACAACATGAGATTAGAAGCCATAGACAGTGAAACAGGGAAACTCATCTTTTTAGAAGCTGAAAATTTAACCGTTCAGAATATCGAAGAATTAAATTCAACCGAGATACCGGAAAGCCTTTTAAAATCTTCCATAGACAACCTGAATATATCGGCAGATGCTAAATCCATGCTGTATAGAATCACCTATATTACGGTGAAAGCTGGAAACATCATAATAAAGCTTGGTAAGAAAATATTAGACATCGTCATATCTTTGTTTAACTCCTTTCCAGAAGCCGGATTTGGGCTTATTCTTGGAGCAATTTTAGGCATATTAATAGGAACTATCCCCGTAGTTGGAGCGGTCCTGGGCTCTACTGCAATAGCTCTTTTAACTGCTTTAGGTTTTACCCTGGGAATAAAAGAAGATATCCACAACAAATCTCTTGCAAGAGAAATTGCTAAGGCAAATAAAAAGTTTGACGGTATAAAGGGTCAGCTAAATGCCTGACCTAAACGTAGATAAATGGGACCGTACGATAGAGCAAGTCGTCCGGGAGCCTCTTAGGTTTAAAGCCAAGCTGGATATTGGAGAAGATGCCTATCAATCTTTGAAAATAAAGAAGTTTGCACTTGATGCAATGGATGCTGGCAACGGCATGGTTTTAGGAGTTGGAATTGCAAAATCGTCTGTTGTCGCTTCTACATTTTTTGCTCCTTCCGGGTTCCTTGGTGCTATCGGGTTAGGTACAGCAGTAACTCCAGTGGGCTGGGCTATCGCTGCAGGCGTGGTTGGTGCCAGTTTAAGTGTCGTCATCGGGAAAAAAATAATACGAGGAACGTCCAGCCGGGTAATTGTCATACCTGAATTTATCAATACTCCCCTGGATTTACTGGCATCTACTCTTTTTGATTTAATCGCCTGTCTTGGGCTAAAAATTGCAGCAGTTGACGGTAGTATAACTGCTGACGAAAGACGGTTTATTGAAGACTATTTTGTACAGGAGTGGGGATTCGATCGAGTTTTTGTAACGGCCGGATTAGATACCATAGAGAAGGAACTCGATAGTTATAAAATTAAAGAAATTACCGAAAAGCTTGCTCTATTCAAAAAAAGTAATCCTGACTGTAACTATGAGTCATTATCAAAGGAATTAATTATATTCGTCACAGGTATTTCCGAGTCTGATGGAATCGTTGACGATCGTGAGGCGTTAGCCATTAATGACGTTCAAAAAGTCTTTGATGAGGTAAGCAGGTTTTCAGTTAAAAACAAGCTTAATAACGTCGCAAATGTCGCTACCAATACCAGCCAAAAAGGTATTAACCTTGTTAAGACATCGATCCAGTCAACAGCCACCAAAATATCTGATACCCATACAAAAACAACAGATTCTATAAAGAAATTCATCTTAAGAAAAAATCAATAATTTAACCATTGAATAAGAGACATGATTGACAGACTTTTTGAATGGCTCAGTTCTAAAACCATCCGGTCGCTCGACTAACGGTTACCACAATCCATATACTCTGACGGCCAGTCACTCGAACGCCGATTTTGCCTAGACTTCGGCCATTATTCAGTTTTTAAAATTAGCCAAAGCCTGAATTTTCTTTTCCTATACATATGGCCGAGTAATCAGCAGGCATTTAAATATGGTCATCATTCTGTGATTTATAGGCAACATTATTTTATTTCTTGAAAAAGCATTCAGTATGCGAGTCGCTCAAAGAGACAAGGATGCCTAATTTAATAGCTAAAGATGGCAATGGCCAAACAGGCTTAGTATCAATTCCAGGTATTCCCTTTCTTTGTGGCCATGAAGCGTTTTGAACTTAAGCATTCAAACTAAACTGTGATAAAGCCCATGGTGAATTACTTGTGGATAATAAATTGGCAGTGCCATGACTGAACATTGAACACGTTTTTCCACAACTCTTTCATATGAGCAATAGGACATGGCTATATAAAGAATTATTATCGGATACAAAGAAACATGAAATAGTTAAACTGAGTACCAAAGGTTTACGACTAGTCCAGCTAATATGGAGCCCGTAACAGCAAGAACAAGATACCATACAAACACTGGTTTTCTAACCAGCGAGAAAACCGCAATAGCTGCAGGAATGCTGGTAATAGATCCGGCGAGCATAAAGGCCAAACCTGCGCCTTCTGACAAGCCACTATCTATAAGACCGGATACCAGGGGGACTGCGGCAAAACCATTTAAGTACGCTGGCACTCCCAGTACTGCAGCACTCATTACGGTCCATAAAGAACCGCCACTTAACCAGGTTGAAATTGTACTTGCCGAAATAAATGTAATCATGACACTTTCAAGAAAGTACGCAAATGTCAGCCATTTCATCAAAAACAATGTCATGGTCACTGTTTTCTTTCTAAGCAAATAAAGCCGTGGAGCATCATGCCATATTTTCCATACTGGAGATGAAAAATGCGCTTTATTACTGGCACACTCGGAAAGCGTATTTAATTTCGAAGGTGAATTAAACCTCCCCTGACTCACTAGCAACTGAGTGCTCGCTCCCGCAAATATTCCTAATGCCATCGCAGAAATCGTTTTAATAACTGCAAACTCAAAGCTAATCCCTCCACTGGTAACAATAAACATAGCTGGATCCATAACAGGCGAGGAAATCCAAAATGCCATGATTGCAGCCAATGGCACACCAGAGGCCATTAATGCTGCGATTAAGGGAATAACACCGCAGGAACAAAATGGTGAGAACGCGCCAAATATGGCAGCAAAGATAATTGCTATCCACACACGCTGGCTAAATACCTTGCCTATGAGTTGATCTGCACTTGACGCATCGAGATATCCAGCTAATACGGCAGAGCCCACAATAAAGGGTAAGATATGAATGATATTACCCGATACGAGTTCAATCGTATTGAACGCCAGAACTGGCTGCCACAAATACATCCCAATCAGGCCAACTATAACGAACCTGAGTGGACGGGCTATTCTCTGAATAAAACTGAATACAAACTTAATTCTTAGCCTAACCTGGCTCATTGCTTCTGTGTTTTCTTCGACATAGTCCTGGCCAATAACTTTATTGCTTTTAACTTGAGTGCCCATCATAAACTCCTCTATATACAAATATTTATATTTCCAGAATTATCGAAATAAATGGTCAAAAAAATACGTCCTAATTTTTGCCACAGCAGTTGTCTTGTAAAAAAAGGAGCAAAGCATCCATATTAGAATAATTGGCGTGACAATACAGAGTTCTGCTATCTCGTTTTTGGTAAGCCAAATCAGTCTGAACCAATTTTGCTATATGATGAGAAAGCGTAGAGCCCGGTATGCTGAGTTGAGACTGTATTTGCCCTACAGTCACTCCCTCCTCTCCGGCCTGAACCAAAATTCGATATATAGCCAAACGAGTTTTATTACCAAGTGCTTCTAATTGTTTCGCTGCAATTTCAATATTCATAGGGTGATACTAATCCAGTCTTTTCAGACTGTCAACTATAATTCTAGTTTTATCGAAATATATTGTTAAGGCGACAGGGGTTTCTGATATACCGGTATTTATATGAACGGGGTTAGCAGTCAGACCATCAAACCTCAGTAAGCTCTATATCTAAAGTTGTCGATTCATTTTTTTCCTCTATAGAACCGATGTCAGAATTCACTGATTAATCCATGATCTGCTATAAAAAGCTGATTTAAATCAACTTTAAAGTTTTTAGACACTGCCCTTTCTCTATAATTAACTACTGTGAATATCGAAGGCATAAAACACCGTCAAAAAAGCCTGTTTTATCGCTTCCAGTATTTCTGACAGCACCTATTGTCATATGTTCATGACGACCCGATGGAGAGCTGTATTAGGAGTTTACCCATGATTATAAAACCTTCTCAATCTTTATTTGCTTTAGCATTCGCCTCAGCCTTAGCAGCAACGTCATTAACTGGTATGGCACATGCAGAAGATGCGCCATCGGAAATGACACTGAAATATGGTATTGGTACCGATATAAACCTGGGAATTGCACTGGGTATTGGATTGAACTTAGATATGAAGTTCGGTGACAGTGAAATCCAAGCAGGCCCTATATTTTACTACAATAGATGGACCTGGGAAGGAGTAGATGGATCAGCTTCTAATTATTATGAAGAACAAGCGAACACCATGGTTATTGGTGGTTTAATTAATTCAACATTACCATCTAATGACCCAACGTTATCAATATTATACGGTTATGGTGTTGCATTTGTGCGATACAACTACCAACAAACAAGTCCGGATGATTCCAGTATTGGCCCACTTATAAACGGTGAATATGTACAGGATGATACCTACACCGGGGTTGGGGTGGTTACCAATTTTGGAATTAACAAACGATTTAGTGACACACTAGAATTGCAATTTGAAATGCCAGTCATCATTACACCCACTTCATTTGCACCGGCATTTACTGTTTCACTCTTGCGACAGTTATAAACGGGCTCATTAACCAGACCTATTGTTTTTGTCACTGCAAGACAATAGGTCAAACATGCGGTAGACACCCCAAGCTTTGCTAAAGACCTTAAGCCTAAATCCAATCTTTTCCTTCCCTATAGAACCGATGTCAGAATTCACTGATTAATCCATGAGCTGCTATAAAAAACTGATTTAAATCAACTTGTGTGTCATTAAACACTGACATTTCTCCATAATGTACTAGGTTAATATAGTAGGGACATAAATTGCCGGTATTTTGACTTGAGTTATCGCGTCACAGTATTTTTGATAGCACCTATTGTCATATGTTGTTGGCAGTAACTCTTAACTACTGTATAGCGAGATGTATTAGGAGTTTACCAACGATTATCAAATATACTGAATCGTTTTATGCTTGAGGCGCTTACATTTATTTACCCCATTAATTGGGCCGGGACATAACCCAGTATTTAGGTTGGTTATAATCTAAAGTTTAATTCATATTTAAAGTTATCATAGCGAGAGCTGATAACTTATTCATTAAGCTGCCCATAAAATAAGGAAGAAGTCAATGGTGCTCACAATAAAATATAAGTTACTTGGCTACGCAATAATTAGTATCGCCCTGGCAGTGACTATTGGCGGCACAGGTTTTTGGGGCATTGGAAAGGTCGATCGTGCGATGGACGATATTGTCGTTAGCTCAAAAGTTCTAAGTAACCACTTAACCGCAGACATGATGCACGACGCCCTTAATTCAGATGTATTAGCAGCATTATTCGCCTCTGAAAACAATGACCAACAAGCTTTAGCATCTATTAACGATGATCTTGAAGAACACGCCGCAAAATTTTTGGATTCCTTGAACGCCAATAAGATACTGGCGTCTGACCCTGAAATTTCTGAGACATTGAATCAAGCCCTACCGGCCTTGGAAGCTTATATTGCCTCATCGAAAAATATCATTGCCATGGCAGCTAATAACCGGGAGATGGCGATCGCAATGTTGGACGACTTTGATATAGCGTTTTATGCACTTGCTGATGAAATGGAAAGTCTAACAGAGCTGATTGAAAATAATACTCTCTCAACACAACAAACAGGAGATGAGTCCGTTGTACTATCTAAAAATGTCATGCTGTTACTGGTTATCGCTGGAATTGGCATCATGGCTGTGATCTCCTGGTTAATTAGCATCAGTATCATGCGGCCACTAGACAAGCTAATATTGGTGTCCGACGAAATATCTCAAGGCGACTTAAGTCAAAATATTGTCGCAAGCAACAATGATGAAATCGGTCAACTTTCAGATGCGATGGAGCAAATGCGCCAGCGTCTACGAGAAATGATTACCAAGATTTCAAGTACTACAATGCAGCTTACTTCAGCTTCAGATGAGATAAGTAATATTAGTCGCCAAACTATGGATGGTGTCCAACATCAACAACAAGAAACGGATATGGCGGTTACTGCAATGAATGAAATGACTCTAACGGTTCAAGAAGTCGCAACCAATATTTCTCACACCAATAGCGCAGCTCAAGATGCCGATCATGAAACAAAAATTGGCGCTGAGATCGTCAAAAAAACTGTTGACCAAATCCAACAACTAGCCAGTCAAATTGATGATACCTCCGGAATGATTAATCAGGTAGAAAAAAATAGCGATGAAATCTCCACGGTACTTGATGTGATTAAAAGCATTGCAGAGCAAACCAACTTGCTGGCACTTAACGCTGCCATTGAAGCAGCACGAGCTGGCGAACAAGGGCGTGGTTTTGCAGTAGTCGCCGACGAAGTGCGTACTTTAGCGGGGCGCACCCAAGAGGCGACAGAAGAAATTAACCAGATGATTGAGAAGCTTCAACAGGGTTCTAAAGAAGCAGTTGACGCAATGCAAAGAAGTAGTGAACAGGTAAAGGTGACAGTCACTCAAGCCGAAGAAGCTGGTGACAGACTGACAACTATTTCAACAGCAGTCGAAAAAATAAGTGATATGAGCGCTCAGATTTCCACAGCAGCGGAAGAGCAAGGTAAAGTTGCTGAGGAGATAAACAATACCATCATATCCATCAACGACCGTTCAACAGAAACTGTAAATGGCTCTGAGAAGACATCTGAAGCATCAAACAAGCTTACACAAATGGCTTCTGAATTACAGGGAATGGTTGTTGAGTTCAAGGTTTAAACAAACAATGCCCGCGGGGGGTTGCTACATTAGATACAGAAATGAGGCACTGCTGTCAGAAAGAAAAAAACCAGGTGAGCTGGCATTCATCCATTGATAGCGATTTTCGCCACAATTTTACACCTACTTTAACTCATGTATGAAATAATCAACGGCGCCCTTAATGCGGAATTTGAGCCAGTCATACCAAATCAGTTTTTTTGCTAAAGTCAGTATCTGGATCATGGAAAAGGCCAAAGTTTATTGGTACTGTGGCGTTATTCTGTATTCAGGCGTCTATGTGATTATGAAGTATATTTTAACGTTGCTGTTCAGCTATCTATTGCCAATACTGGCCAGTGCACAACCATTGATTGAAGTCCCGGTTGGAGGCAAGCTATATGATATGTACATGCGAGGCCTTACCACTAGTCCGGCTGTATTTTCAGATTTCGAGGGAAAGCCATTAATTATTAACGTCTGGGCCAGCTATTGTGGGCCTTGTCTTGCAGAAATGGGATCTCTTGAGGTACTGCACACAGAGTACGGTGAGCAATTTAATCTAATAGGAATATCCATAGATGACTACGCTGACAGAGCACTAGGCTTCCTGAAGAAAGCTAACACCAGTTTTAACCACTATATTGACTATCAACTCCAGCTTGAAACCATGCTAGGCTCCGATTCTATCCCTCTAACCGTTCTGGTGGATAAAGATGGTGTTATCTTACACAAGGTTCGTGGTGCACAGGAATGGGATAGCCCTGAAAATATTCGTGCCATATTGGGTGCATTTAGGAATTAGGAATGACGCTGAGAAGTCTGAGCGTCATTGATTCAGATTCCATAGGTTGTCATCGAAATAATATGAATAAAAAGTGCCAGGGCATTGTAATCTAAAGGGTTTAATCCCAGCTACTACTCACCGTTAACTGCATGTTAGAGAACTCTGTACTTTGGTGGACTTTTATCGGCCGAAAAAATAGAACGACTGTCTCCATAAAAAAATGCCGCTCTGGAAGCGGCATTCGTTCTTTTGACACACTTCTGCAGCTGCTACATCAGACTTGGTAACCAGGTGACAATCGACGGGAAGATGATCATCAGAACTACCAGCAGCAATGAACACAAGATATAAGGCATCGCAGCTGTATAAATTTCACTCATCTTAGTGTCTGGTGGTGCGACACCCTTCATGACAAATAGCAGTAATCCAAACGGTGGAGTGGTGAATCCAATTTCCAATGCCAACAACATGACAATACCAAACCAGATTAGATCAAAACCCAGGGAATCTGCTAATGGAAAGAAAAATGGTACTGTCAGCATCATAATGGAAATCTGTTCCATAAAGGTGCCCAACAGCAAGAGTACGCCGAACATGCAAAGCAGCATCATTATTGGTGCCAGGTCAAACCCGGTTGCCCAATGGATCAGTCCACTTGACGCACCGGAAAACGCCAACAGCTGGCTGAAAGTAACAGAACCAAAGACAATCAAATAAGCCATCAATGTTACTTTTAAAGTGCCAATCACCGATTTTTTAAATGCTTCCCAGCTCATACATCGATAGATAAAGCCCAGGATAATCACGCCCAGAGCGCCGAATGCAGCTGATTCAGATGGCGTTGCAAAGCCTGTTAGCATCATAGTAACGATGGCAACCATAATGCTGACCATGGGTATGATATCTCGCGACAGCAGCGATAGTTTCGCACTTAATGGTACGGGCTCCATATCATAAGCTGGTGCAGCATCCGGATCGAGCTTGGTTCGTATCCAGATAGTGACCATATAGAAAGAGGCAAGCATCAGCCCTGGAATAATGCCGGCGATCAGCATTTTTGCAATATCAACCTTTGCCAAAGTGCCAAGTAGCACCGCTAATGCAGAAGGTGGAATGATAATCGCAAGACCACCTGTACCCAGAATCGGACCGATTGACATATGCTTTTTATAGCCACGGTTTTCCATTTCAGGAACAAGCAACGAGCCCATCAAGGCAGTCGATCCCATGGAGGAACCTGACAACGTTGAGAATGCCGTGCCACCGACAACAGTTACATAGGATAGCCGGCCAGGAATCTTGCCCATTAAACGCTCAACGGCATTAAACATGCGCATTCCCAGACCTGTTTGGAAAAACAGCTCACCCATTAACAGGAACAACGGAATCGAAACCAGGCTGAATTTAGAGAGTCCTCCAAATCCGTTGTTTAGCATCTGAATGATGCCATTTTCTCCACCCATGAAATACCAGGCACCAACAACATTGGCACCTAAAAAGGCAAAGGCAATGGGCATACCAGCGCCCATCAAAAAAACAATCATGGACAGCAAGAAAGCGAGTGCTATGTACCATTCCATTATTCGTGTACTCCTGCTTCACCCAGATGCATAATTTCCTTTCCGAAGACAAACCGCGAAAATTCAGCAGCCATTGCCAGGAAGGTTATGGGGAATACTATGGTCAACATCCACTTAGGCACAAAATAGGCGCGGACATCATAATCATTTCGTGCCAAATTCATTTGGAACAGATCATATCCTTTCCATGCCAGGACAAGACAGATCACAACACTCAGAAATGCGATAATACGACTGTGTATGTTAAGAACTTTTTTAGGTAAAACGGCGGTAAATAGTTCGATATATACATGACCCTGCTCTCTAATGAGCCAGGGGGCTCCCAAAAGAGTCAGATAAAACAATGCATATTCTGTAGACATAAATAACCAGGCAGGTGGCTGGCCTCCAAAATTTCTTATTGTGACTGATATTACAATTCCAACCATCAGCCATACCAACATCAATCCGGCCATGACCGCCATCAGATCGATAAAGCTTTTATAAATACGATAAGCGATATGCATAACCATCCCTACCCAGGACAAAAAAAATTACACCACCGCTTAAAAAGCGGTGGTGTCGATGATCGATCAGTCCAGTTTATTGAACTTTTCTAACAACTCATCATAGTATTTTAGACCCATTGGATGACGCTCCATTAAGCCACTCATACGATTCCAGGTAGCTTCACGAGCAGATCTTGCAAACTCTTCTCGTACCTTTCCTTTCAATTCAACAATTTGCATGCCGTCTGCAACCAGTTCTTTCAGCTGCACATCACCCAGGTCAGCCAACTCAAGCGCACTGTCACGTTCATGCTCTATAGCTACTGTCTGAAGAATATTCTGAGCTTTTTTACTCAGGCCATTCCAGGCATCCAGATTAATGATGACACCCATATCAGTAGAGAAGAACGATGGTTCAACACGATAATTTACGAATCGATCCCAGTTAAGATCTTTCAAACCAATCTGAGTCCAACCAGTTGCATTCACAACATTTCTTTCAAGACCGGCGTAAACATCAGTTGTTGGCATACTAATTGGCTCTGCTCCCAAATAATCACGGAAGAATGCATCGTAAACCGGGTTACTACGCAGTTTCATACCTTCAAGTTGGATTTTTCCGTCACTACCAATCTTTGGCTCATTGACTGTGTACAGGTTATAGCTCACGCCACTTTCAAACCAACCAAGATAGTAGACACCCATTTTTTCCTGGTGAATCTTATTCAGAATATCAATACCACCGCTTTTACGTGCATAGATAGCATTGGTGTTCGATGCAACCAGAGCGTCACGCTCAGGAACGGTACCACCATAGAAACTTGCAGCTGTGTAGGCCATATCAACCACGCCATTTCGTACGGCATCAGGTTGCTGACCCAGACCAATCACTTCAGGACCACCACGAACATCAATACGAATAACACCTTCGCCACGCTCATTTAGCTTGTCGACAAATTTCAAGAAACTCTTGGTATAGATGAGTGATGTATTAAAAGCATGAACCGCTGTAATTACTTCTTCAGCGAATACCTTTGTAGAGAACATGGAAGCCGACACAATACTCAGCGTCAGTGCCGTCTTCTTCAAGAACGAGTTTTTCATTATTACTACCTCTTTTATTGTTTTGTTTTGAAAATAATCTTTCAGTGCTTATGCCAGAGCGTTGCTCAGGTCGTTTATTTTTCTTTTCCCTGGATTACCTGTTTTTTGTAGAGGTCTTAACAATACGACCGTCTACAGGCGGCAATGTCCATGTACTCATCTTTTGATAACGAACCCTAAAGTGTTCGATATCATTCTGACGATTCTTTGTTAAATCAATATCATCCCAACCATTAAGTAACTTGATTTTCCATTTCGGATTAATCGAAAAAGTCACCATAAAATCACCTGCAGTGATCAACTCATTTTTTAAATCAACTTCTATTTCTAATCGTGAAGAAGACGTTTTCAACTGTTGATCAAGATAAGTTAGAAGCTGGTCAGCGTCACTCTCAGACACGATGGCAGGCAATAGCCCGTTATTAACCGCATTAGCTGAAAAAATATCACCAAAACTAGGCGCTATGACACAACGAACCCCATAGTCGACCAAGGCATACACTGCCGCTTCACGAGAAGACCCTGCACCAAAATTTCGGCGAGCAACAAGAATTTCCATACTGTCCATTCTCTGATCATTCATAATAAAATTTTTGTATGCTGCTCCGTCCCGGTCAAAACGCAGGTCATGTAACAAAAACTGACCATAGCCTACACTTCGAGGCTCTTTCATAAATCGAGCAGGTATCAACTGGTCCGTATCGACATTAGACGAGGCCAGTGGGCATGCGATAGTTTTCAGGTTAGTAAAAGCTTTCACGACTATTCCTCCTGGCTTTGAGTCAAAATTTCAAGGGTTCGCACATCGGTCAAACGCCCATTAACAGCAGCGGCTGCTACCATAGCCGGCGACATAAGATGCGTGCGTGCCCCAGGCCCCTGACGACCTTTAAAATTTCGATTTGTAGATGATGCACATCGCTCACCTTCCAGGACCAGATCACCATTCATTCCGACACACATGGAACAGCCGGATTCATGCCACTCAAGACCAGCCCGACGAAAAACTTCATCCAGACCCTCGGCTTCAGCAGCCCGTTTAACGGCTGTCGACCCCGGTGACACGATTCCCGGAACCCGGCTTGTACGACCCCGTAAAATATCGGCGGCGTTTCTTAAGTCTTCCAATCGGGAGTTGGTACAAGAACCAATAAACACCCTATCAATAACAATACTTTCAAGTGCCTGACCGCTATGAAGATCCATATAAGAAAGACTGTCCTGCCATTGTTGTTTTTGTTCAGACGTTGCAGCAAGTGCCGGATTAGGCAAAAGTGATGTAATCGGCAGAGCTTCCTCAGGAGATGTTCCCCAAGTGACCGTCGGTGCAATTTCGGAAGCATCTATAACAATATCCCGATCAAAGGATGCATCATCATCCGAATACAACGTTTGCCAATAGGCAACGGCCTCGTCCAGGTCGTCGCCTGCAGGAGCATAGGCTCTGTCACGAATATACTGAATAGTCTTTTCATCGGACGCTACCATACCACTTCGCCCTCCCGCCTCAATCGACAGATTGCACAGGGTCATGCGAGCTTCAACACTCAGTTCGGTAATAGCTGAACCTGCATACTCAATGGTATAACCTCTGGCTGAATCAGCTCCGTACTCAGAAATCCAGTGCAAAGCAATATCCTTAGCGGTCACACCTGGGCCTAGACGACCGTTGACCGTAATACGTAAACTTTTGGGTTTGGTCTGCCACAGTGTCTGAGTAGCGAGTACATGCGCAACTTCTGATGCACCAATTCCGAAAGCCATGGCTCCTAATGCGCCATGCGTTGATGTGTGACTGTCACCACAGACTACAATAAAACCCGGAAGTGTCAGCCCTAACTCCGGACCTACCACATGTACGATTCCCTGATCCTGGCTATTGAGACCGAAAAGTTGAATGCCATGTCGTTTTGAATTTTCGGACAACCAGTTCACTACATTTCTCGACTTTTCAATTAAATCTGAAATCGATCGACTCGTTGTGGGTACATAGTGATCTGCAACACCGAAGGTCAGACCAGGCTGGGCAACGTTCAACCCGCGTTCATCAATTTTATTAAAGGCATGAAAAGAACCTTCATGCACAAAGTGACGATCAATCCAAAGCAGGCTTTGACCATTATCGTCACGTTCGATCTCATGAGCATCCCAGATCTTGTCGAATAACGTTTTTCTACCTGCATTCATTTCAGTCACCAAGAACATCTAGCTTAGTTGTGTAGTTATTTTTTTATTTGTATTATTTATAATACATTTAAATCTATAGATAGCGACCAATTATGTCAAGACACCGCAACAACTATTCACTCTGACCATCAACTGTTTTCCAGTAGCGCCCACCACTTCCTTCGGCACGATTGAGGTCAATCTCAATCCGATAACGATCAGGACAGTACAACGCGGTCAGATGCTCCACACCCTTAGTATGGCGATCAAAAACAACCCGTGTTAGTGAAATCAAGGGCGACCCCACAGCAACATCCAGCGCCTCTGCAACTTCTCCTGTTGCCAGTGTAGCTGAAATTACCTGATTGGCATGATCTACCTCGACACCACTGCGTTCAAGCAAGACATACAAAGGCGTTGTGGCCAAATCGCGCTCATTATAATTAAGTGCAATTGACTGAGGGACATGGGTTACAAGATAAGAAAAGGGCTTGCCATCTGTCATCCTGACTCTGACTGAACGCTGTGTTTTATCCTGCAAACCCAAGTCCAATTGATCTCGTATGAATTCAGAAGGCTTAACATATGAAAACTCCAGCAACCTAATACTTGAGTTTTCACTCATTTTTACCATGTTCGGCAATAGATTAGAGACACTGGCAGACATCACAGTCGCTCCAATTGAGCGCTCGCAAACAATGGTACCCTGTCCCGGCTTGCGACTGATAAGACCAAGATCTACCAGGGTTTCCATAGCTCGACGGACCGTAACTCGTGACACGCCATGCTGTTTAGCCAATGCAACTTCTCCCTGAAGCTTACTTCCCGGAGCGAGTTGCCCACTGACAATACTGTCCTTCAGCAACAAAAATAGCTGGTGAGACTTAGCGCCTCCTGGTGCATTTTTAACAACTTTTTTATCCATAAAATTTCGTCCGCCCCTAACATTACACCATAAAAAACCTTCAATAATGCGTCTTGTAAATGTATTATATTTAATACATTATATGAACATAACAATAATAGCTGAATTACCCGGTGAGGTACATTATGCCAACAATTACCGTACAAATGCTATCCGGCTATAGCAAGTCTCTAAAACAACGAATTAAAAATACGCTGACGCAGACCCTAAGCGGTATCCTCGATGCCAACCCGGATGGTGTCACCGTTTGGTTAAACGAAGCGCCTTCTGAAAACTATCAACGTGGCTTCTCATCACCACAACCTGGTGCTGAACCAACTGAATCTGCAGAAGATATCGTGCGTAATTTTTTAACGGCGATGGAAAATAGAGAGCTCTCAAGGGCAAAGACCTATCTCAGCGACGACTTTGACATGGTATTTCCGGGCAATGCACGCTTTTCAGAACTCGAACAATTAATTGATTGGGCAAAACAACGCTATCAATCGGTCAGCAAAACCATTCACACCATCACAACATCCTATGGACAAGACAGCATAACTGTTACTTGTTTTGGAGAACTATCGTTTATTTTTCACGAAGATCAACCTTTGCAAAACGTACGTTTTTGCGATGTCTTTGAGTTAAAAAACCATAAGATTTGTCATCAGGAAGTTTGGAATGATCTAGCTGAAATACAAAGGCTTCAATCTCAGTAATCACGTTTTGAATACACAATAACATGACAGCCATATGTGAAAGATGCGCTTATAAATAATAAAGGCTATAAATATGACGAAAGATCACAACCCAAACAACGCATTAACACTTAAGCAACGTCTTCATAGTTCGAATATTGTTGTTGCACCCGGTGTCTATGACGCACTCACTGCATCTCTGGCAGATCAGGCCGGGTTTGATACAGTTTATCTATCCGGTGCCAGCCTGGCGTACACCAAACTTGGTCGTCCTGACATTGGATTGATGAGTATTTCTGAAATTAATGATTCTCTTTTTCACATCCGCGAGAGGACCGACATTGACATCGTGGTTGACTGTGACACAGGGTTTGGAAACGCACTCAATGTAATGCGTTCTGTTCAGATGTTAGAGCGCTCCGGAGCCAATGCCATTCAGCTTGAAGACCAAACATTCCCTAAGCGTTGTGGTCATCTTAAGGGTAAATCGCTGGTTTCAAGCAATGAAATGTCTGGAAAAATCAAAGCTGCTGTCGATGCACGCCGCAGCGAAGACACGCTAATAATCGGCAGAACCGATGCAATAGCAGTCGACGGATTCAACAAAGCCATTGACCGGGCAGGCATGTATTACGAAGCAGGAGCTGATATCGTTTTTATTGAAGGCCTGCGAACGCAAGAACAGATCGATCAAGCACTGAGCACATTCTCCGGAAAAGTTCCGGTCATGGCAAACATGGTTGAGGGTGGCGATACTCCGCTACAAAATGCAGCTACACTTCAGGACATGGGCTTTTCACTGGTCATTTTCCCGGGTGCCTTGGTCAGAGCTCTGACCTATATGGGCATGGAATTTTTCACGTCACTGAAAACACATGGAACAACGGATCCATACCAAAACCGCATGCTTAATTTCCAGCAGTTAAATGACTACCTGGGAACAAGTTCTATGCTATCGCTTGGCGAAAAATACGAAAACGAATAATAATGAGTCATTAGCATTCTCATAAACAAACATAAGAAGAGGATTTTATTATGATTACTTCTGATAAGACTGCTCGAGAAATTTTTCAAGACGTCATCAACAACCCACAGCGAGTGCCTTTTGGGTTCGGGAAAAAAGCCATACTGATCAATGTCGATCCTCAAAAAGCGTACACCCGTACTGATCTCTTTAACACAGCTTATGAAACCGATCCAAACCAAATGGGCTACATCATGGATCTGGTCAAGGTATTTCGAAAGCTCGACTGGCCAGTTGTCTGGACTCATGTTGCTTATATGGAATCCGCTGCTGATGCCGGTGTCTGGGGTACCAGAACCGATACTCCAGACTCGTTGCAGAACATCAAATATAACTCTGAACGTCACGAATTCGATGATCGTATTGATATCGATTACGAAAATGAAGCGGTCTACACCAAACGCATGCCGTCTGCTTTCTTTGAAACCCCGCTACAGTCTTTAATGGTTTGGCACCAGGTTGACACGGTAATCATTACCGGTGGATCAACATCTGGTTGCGTTCGTGCGACAGCTGTTGAAAGCCTATCCAGAGGCTACCGAACCATAGTTCCAGAAGAGTGTGTATCTGATAAGCATGAGAGCTATCACTTTGCCAACCTGACGGATCTGCATCTGAAATATGCTGATGTGATGAAAGTTGGTGATGTTCTGTCTATTCTAAACGATAAAGTAGAATCCTGACCGGGAGTGGAACTGTGGAGAGATTAAGTGCATATCAGTATTGGCCGTACGAAAATCGGCCAAAAATAACCTGGCCAAACGGCGCAAAGGTTGCCTTCTGGGTCGCTCCTAACATTGAATTTTATGAGCTCAATCCACCGGGCAACCCATCCAGACAGCCCTGGCCTCAGCCAAATCCGGCCATTCCGGGTTATGGTATCCGTGACTGGGGGAATCGAGTGGGACACAAACGGCAAATGGATCTGCTCGAGAAGTACGGTATCCGTGGTTCCGTCTCATTGTCCGTGGCTCTATGCGATCATCATCCGGAAATCATAGACATGTGCAAAGAGCGTGATTGGGAGTTTTTCAGTCACGGTATCTACAATACTAGATACACCTACAATATGACGGAAGATCAGGAACGTGACATGATCCGCGACAGTATGGAGAGTATCTATAAGCACACAGGACAGAAGTGTGGCGGATATCTCGCACCCGCTCTGTCACACTCAGAGCATACCCTTGATTTGTTTGCTGAAGTGGGTACTGAACTGTTTGGTGATGACGCCGGTTTTTATACCTGTGACCTATTCCATGATGATCAGCCAACGCCCATCGATGTCCGCTCAGGAAAACGTTTTATTTCAATGCCCTATTCACTGGAAATGAACGATACCATCGTTTATGCCGTTAATAAGGTGGTACCCAGACATTATGCCACGATGTTAAAACGACACTTTGACCGGCTTTACGCTGAAGGCGCAGAGTCAGGTACCGTTATGTGTATTCCAACTCATAATTATCAGGTCAGTAATTCACATCGAATCAAAGCCTTTGAAGAAGCACTTGAATACATCACAGGCCACCCGGATGTATGGGTTGCAACAGGCCGCGAAATAGCTGAATACTACATGGAAAACTGCTATGAACAGTCCCGGGCAGACATCGATGTAAAACGAGGAGTGAAGTGATATGGCTCTCGATAAAGACTATCTAAACTACCCTTGGCGTCAGTACGGGAACGACCATGATCGATTTCCATGGTCCATGATTCATGATCGTCCATCGGTTAAGTGGCCAGATAACAAGTCTCTTGCCGTCTGGATCAATACTTCAGTACAATTTTTCCCGTTAAATCAGAAAGGTGTACCCTTCAAGGTTCCGTTTGGTATGAATATGCCTTACCCGGATCTGCGGCATTATTCACTGCGAGATTATGGCAACCGTGTCGGCATTTTCCGCTTCCTGGACGCGTTTGATCGCTTTAGTATTCCGGCAACTTTTGCCGTCAGTGCTCAGCTTTCCGCAGACAACCCATATCTTATTGATCGACTGTCAGATCAGCCAGGTGAAATTATCTGCCACGGTTGGAATATGGATCACCTGCACTACGGCGGCCAGTCTATTGAAGAAGAACGAGAAATAGTTAAACGGTCTGTTGACACCCTAAGAGAAAAGAGTCGTCAACCGGTACGTGGTTGGTTAAGCCCTGCCCGTAATCAAAGTCATAATACCCCTGACCTGATCGCTGCTGAAGGTATCGAATACTGCTGCGACTGGGTAAACGATGACCTGCCTTACGCATTCAATACCGATAGCGGCCAGATCACCATGCTGCCCTTGCAGACGGAAATTGAAGATTCTTTTGTGATTGGTAGTAATCTGCACTCAGAAGACTCATGGGTCACACAGGTCATTGATGCTATTGATTATCTCATTGAAGATGCCAAGGCAAACCAGAGCGGTCGTATGCTTGGCTTGAGCCTGCACCCCTGGATGACCGGACAGCCTCACCGAATCGGGGCCGTGGAACAGGTCTTGAAATATGTGTCCGAGCATAATGATATTTGGTTAGCAAAAGCAGGCGATATCGTCGACCACTCCCCGTTTGAGAAAGGATGAGTCATGGCTGTCGTAGAATTCGATGCCGCAGAACATATCTTTGAAATGAGCTTGCCGCTGGTTATCGTCGGCGGTGGTGCCTGTGGTCTCGTCTCGGCATTGGCTGCCAGCGAAGCCGATATTGAAATGATTGTACTGGAAAGGGACAAAACACCCATGGGCAGTACGTTCATGTCCAGTGGCTTTATACCTGCCGCCGACACCCGTTTCCAGCATGCCGCTGGTGTCAGCGACTCGCCCGAACTGATGGCCAGTGACATTCAGAATAAAAATCATCATGAAGCCGACCCGGACATCGTGAATGTACTGGCCGAAAAGTCCGGTGAGGTGATTGAATGGCTCGCTGATGCACACCAGATACCATTTCAGCTTGTTGAAGGTTTTCTGTACCCCGGCCACAGTCAGATGCGAATGCATTGTACGCCACGTAAAACCGGCCAGGAACTAATGTCGACTTTACTTAATGCAACTGCCGATGCCGGTATTGATATTCTCACTAGCGCCCTGGTTACTGATCTATTTGTTGACGACAAAAATAATATTCGGGGGGTCCGCTTTACACAGCCAGACGGCTCCGAAACCCTGCTCGGGTGCGATGTATTAATACTAGCCAGTAACGGCTACGGCGGTAATCTGGAATTGATTGAGCGCTATCTGCCACAGATGAAAAACGCCCTTTACTATGGCCATGAAGGTAATCAGGGTGATGCCGTACTCTGGGGTGAGTCGCTCGGTGCAAGCCTAAAGGATCTGACCGCCTTTCAAGGACATGGGTCATTAGCCGACCCGCCACAAACGCTCATATCCTGGGCAGTCATGATGCAGGGTGGTGTTCAGATCAATATTAATGGTCAGCGTTTTTCTAATGAAAATGGTGGTTATTCTGAGCAAGCAGCTAAGGTACTGGCGCAGCCGACCGGCTACGTTTACAACGTTTATGATGAGCGTATTCATCAGTCGCTGCTTGACTTCGAGGACTATCAAAATGCGCTATCCACTAATTCCGTTAAGATTTTCGACAACTTATCCGATATGGCAAGCGCTCTAAAGATGGATCAGCAAATACTCGAAGACACCTTGACTGAAATGCATCAGAGTGCAATATCCAAATCACCTGATCATCTGGGAAGGCAATTTGTTGAAAACCAGTTGATCTCGCAACCCTATTACGTCATTCGTGTCACCGGCGCCCTTTTTCATACGCAGGGTGGCCTGGAAATTTCGACAGAGGGTCGTGTCAAAGATAACGATGGTGAGCCCTTTCCGAATTTGTATGCTGCAGGTGGTGCCGCAAGAGGTGTATCTGGTTCGAATGACTCCGGTTACCTATCTGGAAATGGTTTATTACATGCTGTAGTCATGGGAGCCATTGCCGGACGGTCGGCAGCAATCCAGATATCTGAATAATTATCCGTGTGATTTTATGGTCTAACGAATAAACCAGGGAAGGATAGGTCTTTCCCTGGTTATTTTTTCAACTTTCAATTGATTACTCGACGACACCAATCTGTTGCAACTTGCCGATATCATCATCGCTCATACCGAGATCTGATTTTAGAATCTCAACCGTACTATCCCCCAGTGAAGGACTGGCACGATCATATTTGATTTCCGTCTCACTGAATCGAATAGGATTAGCGACAGTTGGCAGATCACCAAGTGTCGGATGATGCAGTGTCCGCTGCAACTCTCTGGCGTTTACCTGCTTGTCTGAAAATACCTGTTCCAATGTGTTAATAGGACCACAGGGTACAGATACTTTTTCAAACGAACTCAGCCACCAGTCACTGGTTTTCTGTACCAGGATGTCATTAAGAATCGGGATAAGAGTTTTACGATTAGCTACCCGGCTCTGGTTGGTCTGATAACGCTCATCCTTGAACAGATGCTGACAACCTGCTACCGCACAAAAGCGTTCAAACTGACCATCATTACCAACGGCAAGAATGATGTGACTGTCCTGAGTTGGAAACGCCTGATAGGGCACGATATTCGGGTGAGAATTACCTAAACGACCCGGAGATACTCCGGTGGTAAGATAGTTCATAGCCTGATTAGCCATGGTAGCCACTTGAACATCGAGCAGAGACATATCAATGTATTGCCCTTTACCACTAGAATACCGATACAACAATGCTGCCTGAATCGCATTACTGGCATAGAGACCTGTCATAACATCGACAAGTGCGACACCTGTTTTCATGGGCATGCCTTCGGCTTCACCGGTGACACTCATCAAACCACCCATACCCTGAATCATGAAATCATAACCCGCTCGTTCACGGTAGGGTCCTGTCTGACCAAATCCAGTGATCGAACAATATACCAATCGGGGGTTCACTGCTTTCAGACTGTCATAATCGAGGCCGTACTTTTTGAGTCCATCGACCTTGTAGTTCTCGATCAGCACATCACTTTCAGCCACCAAACCACGGATCAGTTCCTGACCCTGTTCAGAGGTAATATCAACAGCAATCGAACGTTTGCCACGATTAGCACCATGAAAATAGGCGGCTACACGCTCATGACCACCCTCACTATCGTCTTCAAAAAACGGAGGGCCCCAATGTCGCGTATCATCACCCTGACCGGGGCGCTCAACCTTAATAACGTCAGCGCCAAGATCAGCCAGCATCTGTCCGGCCCAGGGGCCGGCAAGGATGCGGCTCATGTCCAGCACCCTGAAGCCAGTTAATGCCCCAGATTCCGGATCTGTCATTTGCTAAACGCCTGAATTCCAGTTTGAGCACGACCCAGAATCAGAGCGTGAATATCATGAGTACCTTCATAGGTATTCACCGCTTCAAGATTCATCGCATGGACAATGACACCGTATTCATCACTGATACCATTACCACCATGCATGTCGCGAGAAACCCGGGCAATATCCAGCGCTTTGCCGGCATTATTACGTTTCATCAAAGAAATAAGTTCTACAGGACAACCTTCGCCATCCATCATCTGACCCATTCTCAAACAACCCTGCAGACCAAGACTGATTTCAGTCTCCATATCTGCCAACTTCTTCTGAATCAACTGAGTTGCCGCCAAAGGACGACCAAACTGGGTACGGTCCATGACATAACTATGCGCTGCAAGCCAACAGGCTTCGGCTGCGCCCATAGCACCCCAGGCAATTCCGTAACGTGCTTTGTTTAGACATCCGAAAGGACCAGCAAGCCCTTTCGCATTAGGTAACATGTTTTCCGCAGGAACAAAAACATCTTCCATAACAATCTCGCCCGTTACTGAGGCTCGCAAGCTGAATTTTCCTTCGATTTTAGGCGCACTTAAACCTTTCATATCACGCTCTAAAATGAAACCTCTAATCTCTCCATCGAGCTTTGCCCAAACAATAAAAATATCCGCTATCGGAGAGTTTGTGATCCACATCTTGGCGCCATTTAAAATATAACCGCCATCAGCTTTAACAGCCTTACTTCGCATGCTGCCCGGATCGGAACCTGCATCTGGCTCAGTCAGACCGAAACAACCAATAAATTCTCCAGTTGCCAACTTGGGTAAATACTTCTTACGCTGCTCTTCACTGCCGTAAGCGTAGATAGGATGCATTACCAGAGAAGACTGAACACTCATCGCTGAACGATAACCGCTGTCTACCCGCTCAACTTCGCGAGCAACCAAACCGTAAGCAACATGACTCGCGTTGCTACAACCGTACTCTTCCGGTAGCGTGACACCCAGCATACCTAAACGACCAAGTTCTCGCATGATTTCCGGATCAAACTCTTCATTACGGTTCGCCATCTGAACACGGCTAACCAACTCACCCTGACAATAATCATGAGCAGCTTCCATAATCATACGCTCATCATCAGAAATTTGAGTCGTCAGTTTAAACGGGTCTTTCCAGTCGAATTCTACAGTGGCCATGTCTCTTTCCTCGGTTTGGTTTTTTTGTGTACAACACCATAGACCACGAATGGAAATATGAAAACTATATTAATTTTATAATTTCTATATAATTTATTTATAGCCATGCTGACTTGAAGCTTTTTTATGAAATTTAACAGTCTTAACCGCCTTAAGTACTTCAATGACCTTTCGATTACCGGCAGTTATTCTAAATCTGCCCAAAGGTTGGGAATCGCACAGCCAGCGCTCAGCATCGCTATTCGTAAGCTGGAAGAAGAAGTTGGACTAAAACTGATCAATCGAACAGATCGACAGATGACCCTGACATCCGACGGGCGAATGTTGTTAAAACACGTTCAGACCATCCTGGCGAGTATTAATGAAGCTTCCCGCGAACTGACTGAATTGAAAGGCCTTGAATATGGTGAAATCAATATCGGGGCATCGGCCATGCTGTCAACCTACTATTTACCTCAGTGGTTACTGGCCTTCAAAAAACAATATCCGGGCATTTTGATACGGCTCTATGAAGCAGGAACCAATGATCTGGAGCGCATGGTGATTGATGGTAAGCTGGATCTCGCGCTACTGCAGTCAGACAACGAAAATCCGGCTATTCGTTACCGACCACATATAAAGGAACAAGTCGTTGCCTGCCTACCGGCATTTCATCCCCTGGCGGATAAAACGACGCTCTCTATTGAAGACTTCTGCCAACAGCCTGTCGTCCTATTCCGTAAGGGTTATTACTTGCGGGAATCAATTGAAAAACGTGCCAAAGAAGCCGGGCTGACCCTGAATATTCAGTTTGAAACAAACCTGGTTGATCTTCTGAAGCAACTAGTCAGCCAGGAAATCGGCATTGCAACCAGTTTGGAGATGATTATCGGTAACGATGCCTCGCTCTGCACCCGGCCATTTGATCCACCGATCACACTAGAACTTGCCTGGAGTTGGAAAAAAAACCACTATTTATCAAAAGCCAGTCAGGCATTACTGGATTTTCTGGTTCAAACGTCGAAGGCGAGTCACTGAAAGACCCGTTATTTGGAATTCAATCAGTGCGAAAAATTCAAAAGCACAGGATAAGGCCGCCAACATCTAATTGAAGTTCTCTTTAATTGCGGCACCTAATTGTGAAAGTTCCAGCGGCTTGGTTACAACACTATTCATACCCGTTTTAACATACATTGATTTTTCGTTTGAGTTAGCCGATGCCGTCAATCCGATGACGACCGACGCTCTGATTTGCTGATTGTCATGAGCCCTGATTTTCCGCGTTGCTTCCAGACCATCCATACCCGGCATATGAACATCCATTAATATGACATCAAATGTGCTATCAGCCTCGAGCGCTTCTATAGCGTCCAAACCATTAAGTGCCTCTTGAACCTCATGACCTTCTGCTTGTAAAAGATTTTTAACAGCAAAACGCCCAATGGGCTCGTCTTCCACCAACAAGAATCTTAGCTTTTTCTCAAAGCCCACAGCATCAAGCACTTTTGACCCCATATCCGTGAGGTCTGCAATCGGTAAATCTAAAGAAAAACTAAACTGGCTACCGATGTTTGGAGTAGATTCCACCTGAAACTCTCCACCAAGAAGATGGCCAATTTTTTTGCAAATAGCCAACCCTAGCCCCACCCCTTCCTGAGGACGACTAAAGCTTTCATCAACCTGATAGAATCGATCAAAAATATATTTTTGTAATGACAGGGGTATTCCAACACCCGTGTCACGAACAACAAATATAACCCTTGCTCGGCCTTCGGTAATCGTCAGTGGCAAAAGGGAAACGTTTACACTTCCAAAATTGGTATATTTTATGGCGTTACTAACAAGATTATTTAATAGCTGTTCCATTAATTGGTAATCTCCAAATACCATTGGAGTCTCTTCAGGAATGAACTTCTCAAGCTTCAGGTTTTTTATACGCGCAACAGCTTCAAGAGGGTCGATAACATCCGTTAATAACTGTTTTAGCGATAAAGGTTTGGATTCAGGTTCAGTTCTTTCTTCTAAATGTGAGATATCAAGCAAGTCATTTAACAGCACGACCATACGGTTTCCAGATCGCTCAATCATGTCTACATATTCTTGCTGCTGATCTGATAAATCTGTTTTCTGTATAACTTTCAACATACTTAAAACGCCATGCATGGGTGTTCTGACTTCATGACTAATGTTTGCTAAAAACGTATTTTTCTTTTGATTTGATTGCTCAGCATGATCTCTGGCAATTCTTAATTGCTCCGTTCGCTTTTCAACCTTCTGCTCCATTTCTTCGTTATATATTTTTTGGTTCTGTATCAGGCGCACATTAGCCGCATCATTTTCATCTCTCAATTGATTGAGTTTGTCGCCTAACGCAAATGCAATGATTAGGCTCTCAATGGTAGATCCAATATCAATGGAGTAAAATATAATGAGATTTGGCTCTATCACACCTAAAATATTGAGTGTAAATAAAATACCTCCTGTCGCTAAAACGACCCAGGCCGTCAACAGAATTTTTGATGTCCTATCTCCTCGTATTGCTCCCCAGGCAGAAAAATAAATAACGCCCAATAGCACAAGCATTGCCGGATACACAACGAGCTTATAATACAGTGCATAATGATCGCCAAGGCCAACCAAAAAAGGTACCGCTATACTGCTTACAATCAGGGTATAGATTAGATGTGAGCGAGGATAATTTGTTTTGATTGCCAAAACATGGGTTACAAATAAATACAGCGTAAAATATGCAGAGGAAAGGGTAATTATCTTAAATTGATTGGTAAAATCCGGCCAATTGGGAAACAGGTACTGAGCAGAAAACCCACGAAGCGTTAAGTTGTAAAAGAAATAACTGCTAATGAACAAAAAATAGAGAAGAAACTGTTTATCTCTATGAGAAACAAATAAAAACAGGTTATATATCCCAAGGATAAACATCCCACCATACAAAAAACCATAAACCAGATATTGAACCTGCATGTCTGCATGAAACTGACTTTGTTTTTCGATTAAGATTGGACCAGTTTCATACATCCCGTCATGAGTCGAAAACTGCATCACTATTTTCAATTCATCCAAGTGCTGTTGAGGTATAGGAAACGTAAAAAAACGGTTCTGAACCTTGCGGGTTGCAAAGGGTAATCTATCTCCCGATTGGAAGTGATTTATAATGTTATTGTTTTCATCCAGGAACCAGACATTGATATAATCCTGCAGTGGCATTTCTGCAACTAACAGCAGCTGATCCGTCAGTAGATCAACATTAGAAAATGATCTTTTAAACCAATAGTCTGACTCTGAAAATGACACACTAAAGTTATCCTTCTCTGTTTTACTCCAACTATCGTCATTAAGCTGTAGAATGTCATCAATTGATTTTGAGCTATCAACATCTTCATAAATGAATCCATCGGCATAAACATTTACATGGGAATCTCCTCCATTTATTGCTGTCGCAGATGTTGAGAATATAAGAAGAAAGAAAGCAATTAATGAGAACTTCGTTGGCATCAGAGGCCTATAAGATTTATGTTTCAGAAAATGTAACATTATCACAAGATTAAACATGACCGCACATATTATATACTGCAATAATGGGCGCTAAATCAATGTATATGTACTTTATTAATTGTGCTAATTGGGTAGATTAGACAGGCCTTTATTGATATGACAGAGAAGAACGCCGTGAATAATGAACAATTTATCAAGCCTACCCAAAAATGGGTCGACGCGTTGGTGGTTGGGTTAAACCTCTGCCCGTTTGCAAAACGGGAACTGGTAAAGGATCGCGTTAGGTTTAAGGTGACTCATGCTAACAATCAGGAAGCACTATTAGCCGACCTGCTGACAGAGTTGGAACTGCTTAATGAAAACTACGATATCGAAACGACTCTGCTTATTCATCCGAATATCCTACAAGATTTCTTTGAATATAATCAGTTTTTAAGTGACGCTGATGATTTGCTCATCAGGTTACACTTGGAAGGTATTTATCAGATAGCCAGTTTTCATCCTAACTACCTTTTTGGTGGAACGACTGAAGAGGATGCCGAGAATTACACCAATCGCTCTCCATTTCCTATGCTTCATTTAATTCGGGAAACCAGTCTGGAAAGGGCAATACAGAACTATCCCAATGTTGATCAAATTCCCGAAGATAATATATCGCTTATGAACAAACTCGGTCGCCTGAAATTGCAAACCTTGCTGCAAGATTGTTATTCCGATGTAGAAAAATAATCTGTACCCCGTCTATAATGCCGGGTTACATAGTCACCTAAATTCATCAGCTATGATGCAGACAGTACGACAGACCGGGCATCATACAGATCTGACCGAGTTGCCTTTCATATGATCAAGTGATTTTCATTCTTTGCGGCAACTAAAAAAATAGCCAATCTAACGCAGGATTCCTTTTGAACGACTCGGTAAAAGCAAAATTATCAGGTAGATTCTGGAAGATCGCATCATCACCAAATACAGTGAATTCGCCCTGTCCGATTTGACCACGAACAATTATCGGAAACTAACCTTGTGGATTGTTAGCTCGTACATGATCGCGCTTCATATCTAACCAGGCACTACTATTTGTTATCTTTTGGTCCAATAAAAAGCCGCTAATGCGGCTTTTTATTAATTCGCCGGTTGCTCCAGCGATTCAGTCAGACGCTCTTCAGCCTTATCTTCATCGACCACTTCTTCTAATGTGCGATCTGGATCGTAAATGCCGAAATAGCCTTCATATTTGCCGATATGAGCAGGTCTAAACACATCAATTTTTGCAAAAAACTGATCAACCATATAAATGCGACCATCTTCGTCAACCGCAAGTCCAGAAGGTAGTAGATAAGTACCGGGTCCGTTAACATCGCCCCGTTTCCCGATATACATTAACAAACGACCTTCTTCATTAAAAAGCTGAACGTTCCCTAATAATGCATCTGCAACGTGAATAATTCCCGTAGGGCCAATGGCTAAACCCTTTGGTCGGGCAAATTGACCAAAGCTCATACCGATTTTTCCGAGGGAGCTAATCGCTTCTCCAGTTTCGGCATTTAAAACCTGAATTCTAAAATTACCACTATCATTAACGTACAAATTACCCTTGCCATCCAACTTAATCGTTTTAGGAAGATTAAACTCACCGAGTTCTTTACCACGCTTGCCAAAATCTTTTATATGCTCTCCGGTCCCACCATCAAACACCCTGATTCTGTGATTCATAGAACTAACGCCACCAGTATCAGACACATAGATTAATTTGCCATCCGGAGTCACATCCAGCCCTGTAGGCCTATCAAAAAATTCAGGTGATCCAATTTCTCTTAAAAACTCTCCTTCAGAATTAAACACAAATACTTTTCTATGCCCACCATCTACGACATAGATGTTACCTGCATCATCAATTTGCAAAGAAAATGGTTTTCTAAGATTTGTTGCACCATTTATTTTTTTAATTGAAAAAACTTCTGCATTTGGTCGATCCATGACTAACACTCGACCGCCAACCGTATCAGACAGATAAACCACACCCTTACGAACAATGATATCGCCTGGCTTGCCTAAAAAGTCCAGATTACGTTTTTCACCCAATAATATTCTTTGAACGGCGTTTTCCTCGGACTCGGGCACAACACTTTCCGAACTAAAAATAACTTCCTGAAAATAATATCTGGGTTCTTCTGGATCAGGGGGGTACGCAATAAGTTCTTCTTCCTCAATGACTTTTCCAGCGCAACCAGACAACAAGATGGCAGCAAGCGGTACGATTAAAAATAATTTTATTAACCTTGACATCAATAGACCCTTCAATTGCTGTGGTTTGACTATTAAATCTTGGTTACAATACAACCGGGATTTAAAGATCAACTCGTAATAATAAAGTAGCTTAATACAAGCGACTACAGATCATCAATAGTCTGTATGGCGGAGGATCAATAAGTGGTCAAATATTTTCATATAGTTATTGTTTTTATTGTAAGTATAGGAATCTCTTCTGTTTTAAGCGCTGAAGGCAACGGCACTGCTGCAGAAATTTATCACGACTTCTGCTCTGTCTGTCACGGTGAAGGTGGTGAAGGAGCTGTTTGGACCTCAGCGGGTCTCGACCCTATGCCCGCAAATTTTACTGACCCAAAAGTATGGTTAGTATTACAAAATCGTGATCGAATGATTGAAGCCGTAACTTATGGCGTACCTCAAACTGCCATGGCTGGCTGGGGAAATCGACTGCCCACATCAGATATTAGCAAAGTTGTTGATTATGTCCGCGATACATTTATGCAGCTAGACCTTATCCCTCAATATGACGAACCTCAAATGGACATGGCAAGCTCAAACCCGGAAGATCATGACCATGATGCTCATGGTGCTGGTGATCTGGAGACCCCTTTGCCCCGAAACTTGAAGGGAGACCTTTTTAGAGGAGAAAGTCTATATAACGCAACCTGTGCAGAATGCCATGGCGAGCTGGGCGACGGAAAAGGTCCGAGGGCTTACTTTGTATTTCCCAAACCCAGAAGCTTTTTAGATCCCGCTTCCAGAGCAACCTACAGTAAAGCCCATCTGTTTGAATCTACTGCCAAAGGTATATTGGGTACAGAAATGCCGGCCTGGGATAAAGTATTTGGTGATCAGGATCTGGCAGATGTCAGTGAATATGTATTTGAAGCATTTATTGCGCCCAACAACCCATTGCTCAAAATGGACATGAATAATGACCATAGTACACATGATCACTAGGGCATGACACAACGTTTATTAATTGCCGGGCTCTTGCTTTTTCTGAACATCAAGGCAGTGTCCAGCGAATACCATGAAGCAGGTCGGGAAATTTTTAACTACCGTTGTTATTACTGCCATGGCTACTCAGGAAATGGGAAAACCCTGGCTGCATCTATGATGGACCCTATTCCTCTGGACTTTACCTCTGCTTCCAAAAAAGAATATAACAAAGAGAGAATGATACAGGCGGTCACTGATGGCACTCCAAACAGTGCTATGCGCAGCTTTAGCTATTTTTTGGATGACTCGGAGATTGAAACTGTAATAGATTTTGTAATCGCTGAGTTCATGGTCAACAAAAAAGTGAATACTCAATACCATACCCTCGAAAACGGCTGGCCTGACCATAAAAAGAAATATGATATTGCTTTTCCGTTTGCTTTAGGTGAACTATCCATTGATACACCGCCACAACAATTAAACGATGTACAAAAAACAGGCTTACGACTTTATATGACAACCTGCATCAGCTGTCATGATCGTGGCCAGGTTGAAGATGAAGGATTAATCTGGAGAGCCAGAAGTATTTCATTCCCTAGAAATAACTTCTCATTTACTGACTTTGAGCAGGCAGATTCCAGTACCGGTGCCAGCGTATTTTTACAACATGAAGAACCTATTAATCCTGCTCTGTTAACTCCGAGTCAAAAAGCTGGTCAAGCACTATTCTCTGAAAATTGTGCGTTTTGTCATGGTGAAGATGGCTCAGGGAAAAATTGGATTGGCGCTTTTTTAGAACAGGCGCCCCAAGACCTGACAGATCAGAAGTTTATCAAAAACAGCTCCCCGGAATCGTTATTTGCAATGATTAATTTTGGAAAAAAAGATACCTCAATGCCGGCATGGCGCTATGTTTTAAATAAAAACCAAATTGAATTGTTAGTTGAGTTTGTATATGCGAATGCAGAGATTCGAAATCAATATAAATAACATGACCACGACAGCGGTCATTTTAATTGCTGCTTCATTTTTAATCTATGCAATGAGTGAATATCGCAATGTGCCGTTAGAATTATCAGTAAGCCACCTGGACAGGTCAGATATCATTTCAGGCTCAGATTATTTTGCAGGTGACCAACTGAATCATAGTGGCTGGTTACTCGTAAATTTTTGGGCTAGCTGGTGCGCTCCATGTCGAGAGGAAATGCCGCTTTTAGAGACTCTGCACCGTGAGCATCCATGGGGAGATAACTTTTCAATTGTAACATTGGCCCAGGATCAGGACGCCAGCCCACTTAAAGCTTATTGGAATAGGTACGGATTTACCATGGATGGCAGGATAGATCTCGACCAGACGATATCCGCATCCCTTAGTATTGAAGCCTACCCAACAACCATTTTAATTTCTCCTGACAACCAAATCATTAAAGTTTGGCCAGGTGCCGAGCCCTGGGCAGATTTCGAGATGGCAGACCAATTATCTCAGCTGATGAATACGACAAAGGAAGATAGCCTATGAAAACATCCATTTTCAGGCGTGTGTTTCGTACGCTCATTGGCAAAGGCTGGTTGTTTGTCATCGCTTTAATAATTTACATTAGTGTAGGTGCCAGCTATTTATTTTCGCAGCAGGCCAAATTAGTAAGTGAATTCGAAAACTATAACCAACTTTCCCGGGCAGAATCTGCACTGGTAAATGCTGGTCTTGCCATATCTGATGCCTATAGTGATTTATTTTTTATCCTAGAGGAGATAGATAGGGATTCAATCCTTGAGCGTGTACACACTCATTTTCAACAACTACAAGAAAAATACCAGATTCTGGGTGAAATCTATCCGAATCAGGCAAACGCGTTTCGAGAAATCATTCGCCTTCTTGCCGACACGGTAAACCAGCCCACTAATGAAAAACTTCTTTTATTGCGTCAGGGGCTGGCAAATAACAAAAGTAGCATTGACGAATTAGTAGAAACAAATAAGCTTCTTAGAAGCTTTACCGTTGACCAGCTCATTCAACGCAGCAGAGACCTGGCAATGAACGCTCTCTACCTGGGCTTATTTGGTATATTTAGTGCCGGTGTCATTATTTCTATATTTTTCACCCGCATGGCTTTGGATCTTAGAGCACTTAGGAGCCAGTTAAAAAACATACTTACTCGTCAACATACGCCTACAGAACAGGTAAATCGTCAAGATGAACTTGGCGATGTGATGCGCTACACCCATCAGGTTGCCCATCAACTTGAACAACGAAACGGTGAATTAACCGTAGAAAGGCAAAAGCGCCTTCACCATGAGAGACAGTCTGCAGTCGATCACTTTTTAGCGGGACTCGTGCACGAACTAGGCAATCCGATTGCCGCTGTTAGCACAATCACTCAAAACGCTATCTATACCGAACAGGATGACACCAAGTTACTCTATTGGCGGCAAGTTTCCGAATATGTAGAGCGCATGTCCTCTGTTCTTTCCGATCTTAATCGATTAGGTTTAAGTACACCGGGAAGCCAGTCTCTGATCGACCTGAATGAAGAACTCAGCAACACCGTCAAACGGTTTAAATATGACGAGCGTTGGCAAGAAATTCAGCCTGAAATTACTCTGGATACGAATTTGAACCCAATTTCGGTAAACAGCGAATCATTACAACAGGTACTTGGTATTCTGGTTAATTACTCCATTAATAACGCGCTATTCAGCTCAAACCCATCAATTTCCATCAAGTCCGGAACAAAAGAAAAAATTACCGAGGTCATTATCGAGAACAATGGACCCCAACCAGATTTTGAATTCAATAATCTGAAGATGAAAGACATCAACTGGGATGACCTTAAGGAAAATGAGATAGATCTGGTGGCAACCAACTTTCTGGCAAAAAATCTTAACGCACAATTAAAAATGAAACGCCTGGATAATACTTCACAATTCATACTGCGATTTACAGGTTCTTCTCATAGCGAGGAACAACCTTAATGATTAGCCAATATCAAAAACCTGGCATCATTAAAGTGATGGCCAATATGAAGCTGTACACACTATTATTTTTAATAATATATTTTGCAGGTATCCGACTGTTTTACATGGTAGATGTGGAAAGTAAAGCAATAGATTTCAAGCATCAAGAACAAGCCTTTCTCATAATACAACAACAATATATTGGTTATGAATTACAATCAGTGGTGAATGACCTTGGTGTCATGATCGGTCATCAATACGCTATTGATACCAGCCATCAACATCAAGATGCCAGAGTCGAATTCAATAAAGAGTTATCTTTACTTTGTAGTAACAGACGAAACTATCTTAGAGCCAGAATTATCGATCAGGAAGGTCAGGCACAAGTAGCTGTTGACTGCCATGACGATCAACCCCGGGTTATGGCAGAAACCGAATTACATACAGTTGATGAGTCACTGCTAGCCAGCACTCTGAACAATCTTCCATTAGATGCCATATACATCTCCGACATTCAACACGATCAAGGCTCTATTTCTGTTGACCCCTATATTCGCATTGCAGCGGCACTTGAGCACCATAATCATACGCCCAGTCAATTTATAGTGGTGGACTACTTAACTCAAGACCTTAGCAGCAGCTTGAATGAAGGTCTCAAGATTACCAACACAACCACTCTGGGCAGTGCACTCATCCTGACTAATAATAAAAATTTCGTTTATCCCTTTACTCAGGGTAACCATCAACAACCCGTTCCCGTTTCAAATTATATCAACATCAGTAATATTAACTGGTTTGAGACCAACAATGAGTTTCTTGAAACAAAACAGCATTACATCAACCGCTTATTATTATCACCTCAAAGTCTCCTTTCTGACATGTTAATCAGAAGACCTCAAGTCCAGTTTAAAACCATACACACTGATGAATCTCTTCAATGGTCATTGATAGCAATTGCAGACAAGGACAGCCTAACCTTTGGGCTTAAAAGCTTTTTAATAAAATCATTCATTATATTAATATTGAGTGGCGCTATCTTTTTTCCTGTTGCTTTTGCCTTTCAAAGACATCGTATCCAAGAAAAATCCTACCAACTAAGGCTTAATGATCAGCGCAGTTTTTTGATTACCATCATGGATTCTATGTCGAGCGCTGTAGTCGCTACTGATCAAAAAGGCATGATCCAAACCATAAATCCTGCAGTAACGAATATTTTTGGATTTACATCGACCGAATTATTAAATAGAGATGCAGCTCCTTTACTGCCTTCATCGCGAATCAATAAGATGGGCACAACTGCAAACTGGCTTCTTAGCCATAGCAAAAATAGCTCCCGAAAGATTGAATACGATGCTCTTCACAAAGATGGAAGTTGGATTCCTCTTGAATTATCGGTAAATCAATCAATTGACCCCAGGAACCCATTCTATCTTTTGGTATTACGAGACACGTCAGACCGAAAAGAGGTAGAGCAAGAAATGAAGAACTTGCATCAAAAATACATTCATCGTGAAAAACTTGCTGAGGTTGGTCTTCTCGTAGGTGGTATTTTGCATGAAGTGTCTAATCCTCTCGCGTCGGTAAATGGCCTATTAGCCAATCTGCTTCATAAAGATACAGAGAAAAACAAACCTATATTCGATGAGGAAACTACAAATGCATTTAACGTTGTCATCGATCACATTGAGCGTGTCAGGGGTTTAAGTTACGAGGTATCCAGCTTTTTACGTCCCACCAGCAACGAAATGGCGTTAACAGATCTAAATTCTGTGATTCATACAACCACGAGTTTAATACGATTTGACCATCGCTGGAGAGACATAGACCTGAATCTGGAACTTGATAGTCAACTTCCTCCGATCAGGGCTATCAGCGATCAACTCGTGCAGGTTGTTATGAATCTGTTAGTGAATGCCGCAGACGCTTGCTCTACATTAGAAAAAAGAGAGCCTAAAATCACCTTGGGCTCTCAGTTTAAGGATCACATGGCACAGGTTTATATAGAAGATAATGGCGTTGGAATGGATAGCGAAACCATCCGAAAAATTTTTCAGCCGTTTTTCACCACAAAAGGACATTCAGGCGGGACCGGATTAGGTATGCCATTATGCGAAGGCATTATCAATGATCATGGTGGTCATATGGAAATAACATCAACAATCAATAAAGGAACGCGCATTACCTGCTTCCTACCCATAAATAATTATTAGAGGAATAATCAACATGCGCCCTTTGAACATATTAGTTGTTGATGATGAGTTAGCATTACGACAGATTACAGCCGATGTACTAAGTAGACATGGACATACTGTTGATACTGCCGGAGGCGGTATCGAGGCAATTGAAAAATTGAAGCAGGGTGAGTTTGATATTTGCCTTTCCGATATCAGAATGCCTGATATGTCAGGTATTAAAGTCGTAGAAGAAGCCAGAAAGCTCAAAATAGAAACCAGTTTCCTAATGATGACCGCCTATGCATCGGTCACTACGGCAATTGAAGCTATGAAAGCTGGCGCCTATGACTACATGGTCAAACCCATTCGACATGAAGACTTGTTAAATCGTCTGGGTCAGATGTCCGATATCATTGGATTGAGAAGTGAAAATGCTGTCCTTAGAAATCTGGTGATGGCTACAGGAGACAATTATTGCCCTGCTAACTCTGATGCCATGCTGCGATTAGATCGATTAATCAAGAAAGTATCAGTGACTGACAGCACCGTTATGATTACCGGAGAAAGTGGCACAGGTAAGGGCGTTACCGCCAAAAACATCCATAAAAACAGTCTTAGAGCCAATGGTCCCTTTATTCCGGTTAACTGTGGCGCAATTCCAGAAAATTTACTTGAAAGCGAGTTTTTTGGTCATGCCAAGGGCGCCTTTACCGGTGCTATTAAAGTAAAAAAAGGGCTCTTCCTGGAAGCAAACCATGGCACATTATTTTTAGACGAAATCGGTGAACTTCCACTGAATTTACAAGTAAAACTTTTACATGTCATTGAGGACAGGAAGGTAAGAGCCGTTGGTAGTGAAAGTAGTAAAGATATAGATTTAAGAATTGTGGTGGCTACAAATAGAGATTTAGAGCAAATGGTTAGAGAGGGTACCTTTCGGGAAGATCTCTATTTTAGGCTGAATGTTTTCAACCTGGAAATCCCGCCACTACGTGAGCGCGAAGAGGATATTGAGGCTCTGGTTCACTTTTTTATCAAACAGGAAGCAAAGAAACTTGGAATCTCTGAACAACTTGATATAGAACCAGAAGTCATTGATCTATTAAAGTCCTACCAATATCAGGGAAATGTTCGAGAGCTTGAGAATATTATTGCACGCTCTTTAATACTGGCTGAAGATAATTTAATTAGAACCACAGATTTACCTACCCAAGTTATTCGTTCAGGTGGATTACCCGATCTCAGTGCATTATCCTTAAGAGAACAGGTTCGTCAATTTGAAATTCGGGTTATAAATAAGGCAATTGATAGCGCAGAAGGAGATCGTAGAGTTGCTGCTAAAAGTTTGGGTTTAGGGCTATCGAGCCTTTATAGAAAACTCGATGGTTCAGAAGTAAACGAATAAATACTGAAGTTTAAGCAATAATTGATATTGTCAATTTGCATAATAGTGAGTCAGCAAAATGAACGGTTTATTGAAAAAATTGTATTTTTTAATCTTATTAACATTGATTTCCGTCAGCACTCTTGCTGATGAGTCAATGTCAGAAAACGAAATGAAAAAATGGCTCGACATTGCAGAAGAAGAATACCGTGGTTCTAACTATGTCAATGCTATGGATGCGGTACAAAAATCCGCTGAAGCTGGATATGCGCCTGCACAGCATTTCTTCGCATTTCTGTTATGGGGGGGCAGCTATTATGAAGACGCTTTTGATTGGTACGGAAAATCCGGGGCGCAAGGAAATTATGATAGTTACTTTGAAATGGCACAGTTAATTCTTAATGGAAATGTAACCCGTGGAGGGATTCAACAAGCCATGGCCTTGCTAACAGAAGCCGGAAATAACGGTCACTCAAAAGCATTGGAGTCACTATTCCGAATTAACCGAAATGGACTAACTGACTGGCCTGCAAACAACAACAATGCACTTAGATGGCTTACCAAGGCCCTACAGGAGGAGCAGCCCTGGGCGATGTATACCTGGTCTTCTATCTTGGAAAATGGCGACATGAATCAAGTTCCTAACTCTGAACAGGCATTATACTGGCTGTCTCAAGCTGGTGAAGCAGGTCACATTGCATCACTGGATAAGCTTGTTAATATTTATGACCAGGGATTATTGGGGCAGGTTAGCAATAAATCCAAGGTAAAATACTGGAAAGGAATCCGTGATGACCTCCGTTAAGTCCGGTACATACAAATAACTTAAGAAACTCATTTCAATCACCCAAGGATTCTTGTTGATGAAAATTAAACTCGCCCTATTGGTGGCTTTGAGCCTTTTAGCTGGTTGCGACCAACTAACTAAGTTTAAACCTAAAGAATTTGCTGTATTAGACATCTTTTATACCGGCCCCACTGTTTATGTACGCTCATTGGCCGCCGAAAAGGATACTAATACTCTATGGGTAGGAACATCTTTAGGATTAAATGAAGTTGATCTTGGTACCCATGAAGTCAGAAATACTTTTAACAGAGATAGTGGCCTGGCGAATGAGTATGTGTTTGGCATTGGTATTGATGATGATGGATATAAATGGTTCGGCACTAATGCGGGTGGTATGACGCGATACAAAGAAGGCGCTGATGAAGAATGGCGTACATTCTTCCCTCTACACGGCCTGGCTGATTATTGGATCTACACCTTCGCAAATCATCCGGATGGCTCCCTTTGGGTAGGAACCTGGGCAGGCGCAAATCGGGTTGATCGGACCACGCTCGAAATGACTACCTATGTGCAAGAACTCGTTAATGAATGGGTATATGGGCTTGATGTTGATAAAAAAGGTAATGTTTGGTTCGGTACTGAAGGTGGTGTCACCAAATTTGATGGACAGAATTGGCAACATTGGACTCATGCAGACGGCATGGGGGCCAAAAACGATAATGCGCTTCCTTTTAGTACCAATACCGGTCTGGGAACTCGAGAAAGACATGATTTGGGTATCTTGAATGCGGGACAAGAGACGTACAACCCAAATTATGTCTTTGCTTTAATAGTTGCAGAAGATCAAAGCGTATGGACCGGAACCTGGGGAGGAGGAGTTGCTCACCTTAAAAAAGGTAAATGGACGAACTACACCACTAATGACGGCCTTGCCGGAAACATTGTGTACAGCGTAATCCAGGCAAATGACGGCGCATACTGGTTTGGAACCAATCACGGTATCAGCCGCTTTGACGGAGATGATTGGATTAGCTTTAGAAGCACAGCCGGACAAACCGGAACTGATGTATACACACTTACAGAGGCTCCAAATGGTGACATTTGGGCAGGTGTTCGAGGCGGAGTATTGCGAATTGGTGAAAAGCTGCAGGTGGAGAACTAAAACATGAATAAAACCAAGAGTGTCGCAATTATAATCCTGGGCACGGCAGTTCTTGCTGGCGCAGCCTTCATTGCACGATATGCGCTTAATGCCACAGCCACAACTCCGGTCGCAGCAGAAAACAACACAGCCGAACCTTCAAACAAGTTTAACCAATTTGAAGTGGGTAATCGTAATGTGAAAAGCATCTATGTCGATGGCACAGATGTCTGGATAGGTACCTCTGGAGGTGCTGTTCAATACGATACAGAAACAGATAACTATCGACTCTACTCAGTCCGCAACGGATTGTTAGCCAATGGTGTGTTTCATGTCACCCGAATTGATGACCGCATTGGAGTCGGCACCTATGGTGGCGGCCTATCAATGTTTACCGAGGAAACTGAAGATTGGCAGATTTATAATATTCCTGAAGGATTGGGAGATGCTTTTGTTTATTGGACCCTACAAGCGGGTAATGGCGACCTCTGGATCGCCACCTGGACAGGCGCCAATCGTATAATCAATGCAGAGATTGACAACCCGGATGCCTGGGAAATCCATACCGTCAAGAGCACCAGTACCGGACAGCCCAATGTAGGCTTACCCAATGACTGGGTTTATGGTTTAGCCGAAGGTGACAATGGTGAAATCTGGTTTGCTACTGAGGGAGGCTTGGCTCGATGGGATAAGGGAGAATGGAGTCACTGGACACATCCAGATGGTCTTGGAGCACCCTATGATCAGGTTAAAGACCAAAACACATTTATGACAGACCCGGCAGAAGTGTCAACCCATCATGCACAACAAAAAGTTGAAATGAATCTGCAAGATGTGACCACTGCTTATAATCCCAACTATATCGTCGCGATAGAAGTCGATTACGAGGGTACGGTCTGGGTCGGCACCTGGGGCGGTGGACTCAGTAGCTTTGATGGCGAAACATGGACCACTTACACCATGGATCACGACCTTCCATCAAACCATATATTCAGCCTATTTGAAGATTCAAAGAAAAACTTATGGATTGGCACCAGTCATGGTTTGGTCCGGCAAAGCATGGATGGCTTTAAAAAGACCTATACAAGAGCAGATGGACTGTATTCTGATACCGTATTTTCTATGGCCGAAGACGATAGCGGAACACTATGGGTTGGAAGCTATGGTGGCGTAACTCGCATGAATAACCTTAATTAACTCTACCTGTGGGGGTATATAATCCTTACCCCCACAAACCTCCAGTCCTTTGTTATTGTCCTATTAAAAATTGCATCATTCAGTCGTAAATTCTCATTTCAGACATCCACTATTCTCATTTATGAAAATCACATCCCCTAAAACTGGAATTTATCAACATAATCGTTGCTCACAGACCACAAATAACCCTCTGTATTCCTGCCAATTCAGGCATATATAAAAGTTGGCATGATTCACGCTACTTACATATTGAAATCTTAACAATACTAATTCCGTACAGAAAGAAAGAATGAGGGAATCATCATGAAACTAATTAAACTCGCAGCAATAGCAGGCCTTACTGCTATTATGTCTGTATCAGCCTTGGCGGGTATCGCAGATACAAAACATAATCTGGGTGCAAGCGGAGCAACTGCAAATGGCGGTGGAGCCAACCCTAACTTTACAACGGGTACCACAGAGATCTGTGTATTTTGTCATACTCCTCACGGTGGTAGCTCAGATGCGCCACTATGGAACAAAAATATGCCAGCTTCTGGAACCTTTACGCCCTATACATCGACCACTATGGATGGATCGGCCGTGCTTGCTGGTTCACCCTCTCTAGCCTGCCTGTCTTGTCACGATGGACAGCAAGCTATGGACTCCATGATCAACGCTCCATCGACATCAACTAGTTACAACTTCGATAGCACAGGCGCACAAACTCTAGCGACAGGTGTATGGACCGGCAACCAGACCATGGCTAACGGAGCAGGTGACCTGGTACCCATGTTGGGGCAGGACTTGTCAGACGACCACCCTGTTGCGGTACCCTATGCTGGAGGTGGTTTGAGCTTTGGTAATACCACAAGTACAACTTTCTTTGATAAGGACTTCAATACAGTGCAGGAAGATACAATTGGCGCTATGAACGTTTGGTGGTTAGACACGGCTGGCGGAACAGCAGCTGCTCGTGATAAGACTGACATTATTCTTTATACAAGATCGGTTACCGATGCTAATGGCACATATGACACAGGATTTGTAGAATGTGCTAGCTGCCACGATCCTCACGTTGCGAATCCGCAGTTCTTAAGACCCACTGCAGGTGCAGGCGGTAACGATGGAAGTCAGGTTTGCCTAGCTTGTCACAACAAGTAAAACTAGTAACATAAAGGCAGCCGAATGACTGTCTTTATGTATTTCCGAGGAATAAAATACCCATGAAATTTAGAGTCCTTTTATTCACAACCTTCCTGACCATTTCAAGTCCTTTCTTAATTGCAGATACCTGTGTAACTGAACGAAGAGATGACAGCAATATAAATTCCGTTATTAATATCGATAGCAGCCAAATTGGCCAACAGGAATTTGTCGCCTCATTGCAACTGAAAGCTAGAAAACTGTTTTACCACCTGGAAGCACCAGAGGCAGAGGCTGCTGAGTTTAAGCTGGAAGTCGCTAACGATATTATTACAGACCGACTACTCGCATGGCACGCCATAGAATCATACAATCTGTCCGCCAATGAAAACGACTTAAGAGCTTTTGAAGCTCAGCTCACAGAACAACTATCAGACAACGAGCAGTTTGACCAAAATCAGTCTTTAATACTTAACTTTTATTTATGCCGGGAAGAACGAACGCAACTGATTTCACAACTAAAACAGTCAGTTGAAAATAAAGTGAAGTCTACAAAGAATGAAGTCAGGGACTATTACCAGCAGCACCCGGAAAAATTCACCTCCCCCATTCAAAACAGAATTGCAGTTATTCTCATCGGGGTTGAAGCAGGACAGCCGAAGCAAGAATGGGATGACGCCAGAGCAACCGCCCAACAATTACATCTACAATTAATTGAGGGGGCAGACTTCGCCTCAGTTGCCAAAGAGTACTCTTCAGACATATCTGCCAGAGACGGCGGTGATATGGGGTATCAGCATGAAGGCATGCTGGGTGAATATGTAGAGAATACACTTAAAACACTGGAGGTCGGAGACATTAGTGAGCCTTTTTTCCTATTAAACGGTTGGGCAATTATTAAATTAATTGAACAACAAGAGCCTGTGCTAAATCCGTTTAAGTTAGTGAAAAATAGAGCTGAAGGCTTACTCCTTAGAGAGAAAAAAGAGCAAGCTTGGGAAAATTTAATCAAAACCCTCAAATCAAAGGCTTCAATAAATATTAATGAAGACGCTATTCAGGCTTTATAGAGCAATGATATGCTGCGGGTTAGTACTCATGATATCGCCGGTAGCATATTCAGCAAGTTGGTTTAATCTGGGGAATTGGTATGGCGCATCCTCAGGGAAATTATCATGGAAGTTACAAACTAACTTACTACCTGACCAAATCACAACGGCTCAATCGTCCGAGCTTAATTATGTCCACCAGAATCAGTATCAGGCCCACGGTTACTTATGGCGTCCCTGGGTTTCAAATTTTTCTATTGGCACTTTATTAGAATATAGTGCGCACAATATTCATAATTTAAGTTCGTCGACACACATATTCACCCCAAAAATGGGAACCACTCTTAATCTTTTCCCATTCAGTAATTTCCGCGGCACGATCACTACCGACTTCACTCCACAAATTTCCTACAATCAACAAGATGGTTGGAATGAGTCTGATCGCACATCAATTAACTACAAACAGATTTACGACTCACAAGATAGAGTAAAACAATATCGACTGAATTATGACTGGAGCAGAATAACTAACAATGACACGAGTAAATCCTATTTCAGCTCCACCTATATAAATGGCCAACAGTTTTATAAACAACATAAGTATAGGGAATTTAGCTACTGGGCCAGGAATTACAACAATACATCATCTGATACAATAGAATCGGCCAATATAGGAGCCCGACATAATTTCACTCCCGAATATAACGGATTGGTATTTGACAACATGCTTAGCCTGTCAAAAGTATCTTCTCCGCTACATGGTTTTAAAGAGATACCGGCCAATTTAAATATTTTAGGTGATATTAGCTATAAATTTGATGAAGAGTATGTTGATAAAAGTAAGATGCCTATCATTAAATTAAGCTACAACCTCTATGCAGTAGAATATTCCGACCGTCTGGAATCAGCATACACCAGCCTTAGCGCACTTTGGCCCGCCGCAAAACATACCTCTATGAGCTCCAGAGTTAGCTACAATTACACACAAACAGATGAAATCTATAATGCAAGACATTCAATAACAGCCATCCTCCCTCAAATCAGTAGAAACAACTTCAGTTATGCACGAAATATTGCAGGAGAACTGGTTTGGCAAGCAACCAAGACAAGCTATTCCGCTCAAGTTGGCACAAATTTAGGCCACTTGGCTAGTTTTAGTACTGAATTAAACAACAATACGGTTGCTACTTTCTTTGTTAGCCAGGGAGTAACTGATAGTTATAAAGTGGTGGACGATCTACAAAGCTTCACGGTATTTCACTCAGCAGGGTTTAACAGAAATAACGAAGTACATCAAAATGCGATCAATATTATTGACAGCAGAGCTGGTGACACACAGGACGTTCAACTCAGTTCAAACCAAAATATCACAGCAACTCACAAGAGCTTGTTACAAAAGACCAATACAACCAATAAATCTATCAGCGCCAATTTAAATTGGAGCCAGACTCAGGGTAGTCAGACTAAAACGTCTAACACATCAGCCCAAGTCAAATATAGTGTGACTAATTCAATGTTATTTGACATTAAAAATTTAAAATCTCATCAATATTTATCGCTCGATTTAAATAATACGGACAGATACCTTACTTACAATTTTGGACTAAGTTATTTCATCGGATCTACTCTCATTCAGTCTGAACTAGAAGCAAAATATCTGGAAAATTACAACATTACATTGAAGCTGGAGTTCACTCGTTTGTTCTAACTCAGGATAGATTTAATATATCGGCTAACTGAAATTTATGCCTGATATGAGTCAAAGCATTATCTGACAATATTTAGATAAGTCGACACTAGATTTTCACATTATCTTTTGGCAGTTAACAAAAGAATACATTCATAAATTGAGGTATGAAATGAAGCTACTGCGCACTACAACCCCTCTACTCTTCGTAATGATGTTCATGGCATCCTTTTTCACGATGAGTTCAGCTGAGGCCGAATATGGCGACATCGTCATTAATAACTATTCAGATGATGCCGGCATGCGTCCTGCTGTGTTTCCACACTGGTTCCATAGAGTTCGTTTTCGCTGCAAGGTTTGTCATGCAGACCTTGGCTTTAAGTTCCAGGCCGGTGGCAACGATATCAACATGTTAAAAATTATCGACGGTGAATTCTGTGGTGCTTGCCATAACGGCGAGATCGCCTGGAGTATTGAAAACTGCGGCATGTGTCACTCCGGCCAACCTGGAACTGCGACACAGGTTCACGGGAGTACATTACAACAACTGGTGGCACCAGCAACAAACGAAACTGAGGGTGGATCAAAATGATTAAACAAATTAAAAACATCCTGAGTGTAAGCCTTATTATCGCGCTCACCAGCAGTGCAGCAGTAGCCGGAATTAAAGAAGGCAAAGCGACCTATGATACTCTGTGTGCAGGCTGCCATGGTACTGGTGCCTTAGACGCTCCACTATTAGGTGAAAAGAAACAGTGGGACGAACGATTAAAAAAGGGAAAAAAGACCCTGGAAAAGAACGCGATCAAAGGCTTTAACGCTATGCCCGCAAAAGGTGGCAATCCGGCGCTTAAAGATTCAGAAATTAAAGATGCTGTAGACTATATGATTGCAGCCCTTGATGCCCCTAAAAAAGAAGATCCCACTGCAACGCCCTCAACAGATACAACGGCAACCAAAACAAACACTGCCAATAATTTTAACCGATTACTGAAAGGTGGCCGAGGTGAATGGAACCCACCTCCGGCAGAAGACGGCATCCATGATCCGGATCATGAAGAAACTTACTACCTACAACCACCCAAGGAAGCATTTGAAGGCATGCCTGACAATCGCTTTGGTAACCATGTTGACTGGGTAAAAGCGCTATCGACGCAAGCAATCAATCCTCGGTTTGATCGAATGGATCCAAACAAAAAACCCTTCGTACTGGATCTCAATATTGTTCGTGAAGTAAAAGGCTCCATGCCTAACGTTGTGTACCCTCACAAACAACATACTGAGTGGCTGGATTGCTCTAACTGTCACCCAGCGATATTTACGCCTAAAAAAGGTGCCAACCAAATTTCAATGGCGTCTATTATTATGGGGCAACAGTGTGGTGTATGCCACGGCAAAGTCGCCTTCCCGATTTCTGAATGTCGTCGGTGTCATTCTCAGAAAAAAGTAGCAGACAACAAATAAAAGGAGCGCCTCTATGGCCTTATTATTCAATACAAAATATCTACTGAGCAAAACTGCCCCGGTAGCTTTTGCTGCTACCTTATTTTTGTCGTCTGGTATCGCTCAAGCTGCTAAATGCACTGATGGCAGACTTCAATACGCCAATAATTTGATCAACGCTAACTCAACGGCGGCAGTTCAAATAATGGAAAGTGACAACAAGGAAGCTCTGGCAGCGTATGGCGAGGCTAAAAAGCTACTAAAAAAGGCAGAGAATGAAGAGAATGTCGCACTGTGCAAGAGCTACATTAGCCAAGCCCTGACGACCATGTTTAATGCTGTTAAAATGGCAAAGCCCGAACAAGCTTCTGAAGTAAAACATCAGGTTGACTTTGATAACAAAGAAAAGAGCGTAAAAGCCCTTCTTGATGCTATGGAGTACATTACTGAGGAATCTAAAGACAAGAAAAAATTCAAAGCTCTCAAGACAGAAATTGATGCATTGACTTCCAGGGCACACGATTTAAAAGATGATGGCAAGGTTGAAGACGGCACCCATGTCCTGGAAGACGCCATTGTAATGCTTAAAAATGAAGTTCAGGCGGAGCGTGAAGGTGTCACCCTGGTTCGCTCACTAAACTTTGCCAATAAAGAAGAAGAGTATCACTACGAGATAGACCGTAACGACACCCACAGGATGCTGGTTACTGTGCTATTGAAAGAAAAACGTGAAGCCTCAGATACAGTCAATGCGAAAGTCAATACCTATATGGATAAGGCAGATGCTTTACGAGCTGATGCTGATACTGCAGCGAAAAAGAAAAATTTTGAGGATGCGATCAAGCTTCTCGAAGACTCTACAAAAGAAATTGTTAGAGCCATTCGAAGTGCCGGGGTTTATATTCCTGGATAATAATGGTTAACCTCAGGATTAAAAAAGCCACCCTGGAGGTGGTTTTTTTGTTGGCCCATCCTGACATAAATTGACAGATTAGAGACTTATCCCTCTAAATCCACATCACAAATGAACACAACAAGACAACAAGACAACAAGACAACAAGACAACAAGACAACAACCTAAGGGTTATCAAGTAAGTAGAAATAACAGATAAAATAGTTTGATAATTTTTGTTGAAAATCTGCATGGACAGGAGACCGGGTATCATGCAAAGCTTCCGGTTGTGTCATTTATATGATCAAGTAAGCTTCAGGTGTTGTGACCCTGATATTTTAGTTAACAATTGCAATAGCCTAATGATCACCCGATATCGCTGGCTAAAGCCTGCTTACAAAGAATAAAAGCCTGTTGAAGTTGTGCCACGACCATGTTTACCAACGAAAACATTCGCTGATGAATCAGCTCCTACATGGTTCAATTGAAGCCTTACCCGATCCCTTTCAACACAGCCATAATTGGTAAGAGTCTGCTTTAGCTGACGATTTTTTTGAACGTTCGTGAAACACTAAACAGCCGGATTGAAATGCAACGTTGACTTTGTTAGGCGACCCGATATCGCAGGCTAAAGCCTACTTACAAATAATAAAAGCCTGTTGAAGTTGTGCCACGACCATGTTTAGCAACGCATAGAAAACATTCGCTGATGAATCAGCTCCTACATGGTTCAATTGAAGCCTTACCCGATCCCTTTCAACACAGCCATAATGGGTAAGAGTCTGCTTTAGCTGACGATTCTTTTGAACGTTA